>Cebus_capucinus_imitator_PRJNA485217_SSR093__coassemble_602_pt1 | contig 12955 bp, 4 predicted proteins | sample Cebus_capucinus_imitator_PRJNA485217_SSR093__metabat2_low_PE_002 | metagenome-assembled genome bin Cebus_capucinus_imitator_PRJNA485217_SSR093 | reverse complement strand
AAGGTAGCTAAAGACACTACTGAGCTTATCTCATGGCAGTATAATGCAACCGCCAAAAACTCGTGCCAATGTGGGGCTTAGATCTGCACTGTTTAATCTCGTAAAGTCTTAGCTAGCTGCTAAGCCGCCTTATCTCTAAACAGTCCCCTCTCCTAACGGCGGCTCCTTTACATCAGCATCTACAATCGCACCTGAGCTAGAGCAAGAACCAGAGCTAGGGCTCTAGAGAGGGCTAAAGCATGACTCTAGAGAGAGCTAAAGCTAGGGCTCTAGAGAGGGCTAGAACTAACCAAACCCTATCCCGGTATGACAAGCAAAGCGCACCAAATGTTAAGCCAGGCCGCACTTTTTAAGCATATTCAAAATATTCTTACTCTATCCTAACTAACTAGTGTCATACTTAAAAGTTAAAGCAAAGAGCAAAGCACCTCACGGCATATCACTTGATAAAAGAGAAGCTCACTAAGAGTGCGTACAGATTGGCTCAAGCACCTCAATGCTCTAACCAAGCTGCCCCAACTAAACAAAGCGCCACGAGAATGACGCGAAGCCTAAGCAAAGACAAAGTAGAGCACAAGCTAAATCCCCAAGCTAGAGGGCCATACTATAGGGCCAAGCTAGAGCATCAAGTAGGACTAGAACAGGTTGCAAAGAAAGAGGAGCATTTGTGGCGGTGGCCAGGCCAGAGTAGCGATATAGATTGATGTGAGCTAGGTGGTGGTTGTTTGTTTTAAGTAGTGCTCACTATGAATGAAGAATTAGTCGACGTTTAGGATAAATATAGGTTAGAGCTGGCTGGAGGCAGCTTAACCGTGGTTAGGGCTGACTGGGGGGAGCTTAACCAAGGTTAGAGATAAGCCTATATCCAGGGTATAACGACGCTCAAGATTAACCGGGATTACAGATTAACAGGGATTATAGGTTAGACTAGTTTAGGTGTAGCCTAGTTTAGGGCCGCGACCGCTGCGGCGCGGACATCATCATAAGGGGAACAGCATGCTTAAGTTATCATCTCTTTTAGGTAAGCGAAGAAACAAGCGCTTGGCTACTAAAGTTGGCTCATGCTCCAGCCTGGGCGTCGTCTTAGTAACCATGCTTGGTTTATGCGCTACACTTAATACCGCTGAAGCAGCCCGTATCCAAGCTGGTTTAGAAAAAGCTCCGGCCATGTCGCAAATCCAGCAAACCGTTTTTCCTGGTAGCAACAATCGTGCTTTAGTGCTCGTTTTATCACAACTCCCTTATATCGATGATAGCAAGGGCTTATGGTCACGCGGCAGCGATGGCTATATCGTCTATCAAGCTCCTATTCGTACCGAATCTTTTATCTCCTGGGGCGTCGGCTTTCTCCCTCCTGAGCAGCAAGATGCCATTCATATCGCTTTAGATAAGCAGGGCTACCAAACACACTTAGAGTTAATCTTTGATACCACCACTACCCCGGCTCTCTTAAAAGGTGCCCACATTATCTACAAAGGTGAAACTCCTTACACCTCCACTGATGAGCAAAAATCCCTTTTTGTTAACATCCTCCAAGGCACCCCACTATCAGGCGCACAAGTCTCTGCTCAAGCCTGTGCTGACTTTGCCTATAGTACCTACAAGACTTTACTCAGTATCAACATGAATAAAGTCCAAGACTCGGCCCAGATCTCCGATCGTTTAGCTCTCAGTATGAAAGTCGATGGCCTTAGCGATGCTCAGCTGCGTGATGGCTTTGGCCCAGTCATTGATAATCATATCAACAGCATTGCTAGTGATGATGATGCCCTAACTTTGACCTTAACTGTTACCTCTAAGCTTACTGACATTAGTGAGGCTTACTGCAATGAGTTAGGACAAACGCTCTATGAGCCTGGCAAGATCTGGGGTAATTTCGTCCCTGATTACAGCACTTGGGAAAACAAGCTTTCTTCTTATAAGAATCACCAAGTGCTAGCTACTGTGCAAGATACGGCTACCATTAACTTTAACCGCTTGCTGGCTAACCCTGCCCAAGGCACTCCAACTAAAGGCTACACTATTGCTCAGTTAATCGACCCTTATAATGATGCTCGTGGTTGGGATCGCTGGATTTCCTACCCATCAGGGCCTTTAAGTAGCGCTTTAATCGGTCTGCCTCATGCGCCTTATATCAATCTCTATCTCGATCATAATGGTAATTTGAGCTATAAGTTTGACCCTGATTGGGCGGGTATTCCTGCTGTGATGAGCTATCTCCAAAAGCAAAATCAAATTGCAGTAGATACTAAAGCGGCTTTAGATACTTTAGCAGCACAAGAAGGCCCGCTCTCGCCTAATAGCGCCCCTCAATTAATCACCAAACGCTACTATGATGCAGCTGCCTTGCGCTTAAAGAATAGTGCCGCGGCCACAGCAGGAACAAGCTCTAGTAGCACTGACGCTACTGCGTCTGCTAGCACTACCGCAGCTGCTAGTGATATCGCAGCCACTACTAGCAGTAACTCCCCTGATGGTAGTGCCCACAGTAACAACACTGCCGGTGGTCACGGTGCCGCTGCCACTACCCCAACGCAAACCAAGCACACTAATACCCGTAACCACAGCAATAGCAATCTCTAAGACAGGGAACACTAACTGTATCCTAGCAACCAACTAGCGATCTAATCCTACTTGCCCACAACTAGCCGGCATCCCTCTGCCGGCAGGCCACTGCCAGCAAGCCACTACCAGCAGGTACCAGCAGGTACCAGCAGGAACCAGCAGGTCACTGCCAGCTTTTAGCTGTCAACTCTACTAAGCAGGAGACTAGCGGTGCTAAGCAAGCTCCTAGTAGTGCTAAGCCAGAAGTAGGCTATGCTAAGAGCGGCAGACTAAACTTATATATACTGTTCCAGGTTGAGAAATCTGGTAGCCTATCTCCTCACCTCCGGACTATCTTCTAAGGCTCTTGCACCCTCGAGATAGTCTGTATTTATTTGTCACGCGCGCACTACACTCAGCCATTGTCCCTCGTGTACCTCAGTCATCCCTTATCCCGCGTACACTATATAGCACTGTCATAAATTAAGAGGGCACGTCTAAGGCTGTCTCCCGACAAAGCTTTACTTCAGCGCTCATGCCCAGTTTGCGTAATACTTTATAAGTAGCGCCGGATAGAAATAGCCTATCTTTCTAATCTCAGTGGTTTACCTGCTAATTTATGACAGTCCTGTATAGTACTACCTTATTTATCTTGTCTTGATTTTACCTACATTGGCATGACTTCTCTGAGGTTTTGATACTTTACTTAGCTATACCTAGAGAAATGGCTTAGTAAGGTCTTATAAAGCACAGATGTTAAGAGTTAGGCACCAAGCAGCAAGCCCAACTGGGGGAAGAATGCAAACAGATACTAGGGAATGCAGAGTAATGCTGCCGCATTCGGCTAAATGCTGATAAGTCCAGGTAAAGGCGGGCAAATATGAGGAAATGAGGAAAAATGCTGATTAATATATGGTAAAGGCGCGGGAATGCGAGAGCACTTAGCTAAATACGTGGATCATACTATTGCATCTGGAGCATCATGAAAAGTACAGCTAAAAGGGACAGCTAGCTATCACGTGATGAGCTAGAGTTCGATGCTCTGAGAAGCGCTGAAAAGCTTTGATTAAGACTAAGCTTAAGCTCGTTGCAGCACAGAAAAGCTCACAACGAAAGAGTGTAATGCAGTATGGCAGAGTGCAGACAAAGCTAGGCAAGATAAAACTAGGCGCGGCGTGTTAAGGCCCGGTGCGTTAAGGCGTGGCGCTTTAAGACCGGTCAAGCTAGGCACATCTAGTTAAGATGCGGCTCTTTAAGGTGAATTAGTGCTAGCGGGAGTTGCTCACGACATCCAGCGAGATCATGAACTCGTTAGCTGCGACTAAGGCGTTTTCGTAGGCATCCCAAATGCGCGTCGATGGTACTTTATACTCCTTAGCAAAGGCAAACACGCCCTCTAAGTTATTACTCTCCATATCTTCTAAGCACTTAATGGTACGGCAGGTTAAAGATTGCTCATCATAGACGCGCTTGGTAATTGCAAACAAATAGCGGTCTGCTATGAGCTCATCCTTAGTCTTTAAAAGGATTTCCGGGAGTAAGGAAAAAGCACCGGTCTGAAAGCAATAGTGTCGATCAGCATCAGTAGCATTAGGCATACGTCGCACCACCCACTCGGTAAAATAACCGTGGATTAGGATACGACGATAGAGCTCATTAATCACATTGAGCGAAGCTACCTGCACGCACTTCACATAGTGGGTCAAAAGACCATGAATCAAGATGGTCGTAAAAGATGGAATTGGGTCGTGCTCGGTCAGATACTTATAAATATCGCTTAAGTTGCCGAGGTTACGCAGATCTACCTTCTTGAAGCGATGCACATGATAGATAATCATCTTGAGCATGGCGCGGTTTTCTGCCAGATACTTCTTAAAGATAGGGTAGTTAATCTTAGGTAAGAAGAGCTCATGTGCCAGCGACATAATATCGGCCTGAAAAGGCTCTAACAGGGCTGGGGACTGCTTAAAGGTCATCGTACTGGTACTCATAGAAGAGATAACCAGATCTGCTCTATAGCTCATCGACATCTTCAGCAAATTAGCTTCGCTGGTACCATAGGCGATAACTTTAAGCCATGGGGCCTTGACCTTAAGCTTTTGGAATACTGCTAATTGCCAAGCACCTTGGTCGCCCATGTTGATCATGACATATTCGATATGCAAAATGCCCTTGAGCCAGCCCCGTTTCATCACATCCATTAAATCAACGGCGAAGCGAATGCCAAAGCGCTTAATCTTCGACATAAAGTCTACGACTTGCACACTAGGCTCTTGATAAGAGGGGATTTGCAGTACCAGGCGGGACGCAATACCTTTTTTGACCAGAGCCGTTAAAGCTGGATTAACCGGCATCATGATCAGAGCTTTAGATTTGGTACCGACAAAATTGATGATCGGACGCTGCAGAAAAAAGTCGTTAATAATCGCGCCCACATGCTGCGGCAGAACGCGGTCAGTAATAAATTTACTACCAGAGGAAAAGCGCAAACGATACATCTGCACAGTACGGTGGGCATCAAAGACCGGAGTACGTGCAATTAAATGGCATTTGTTGGCAGGATCATTAGGACCACCGGCAGGAACTGGAGCTGCGGCGGGAGCTCCACCTGTTTGCTTAGCCTGTGCTTGGGCAGCGCGCTGTTGCATTAAGCGCATTTGTTGCGCTTTCCAGGCGGCGGCTTGTTGGGGAGTGAGGTTAGGCGGCATTTGCGGCATGGCAGGATTTCCTGCATTAGCGGAGGCAGCAGGTGCACCTGATGCGCGCACTGCTTCAGTACCTTGCGGCGCTGGAGCGGCCCTTTGCGGGCTTCTTACTGCTGCGGGATTAGCTGCCATTACTTTACGCTCTGTAGTGCGCCTGACTTATGACGGATGGCGCAATGAAAACATCTGCCTAACATCAGACGCCTAAACTCTGATGCATGGTTAACGAAGACGATAGGGGATTGCAGAAATAAAGCTCAGAGATAATTGCAAAAATTAATCATCAAAAAGACTATCTCTGCACATTCTCAATACGAACCTTAAGAGAAAACTAAGGCTACTTCACCTGGTGAGAAGCCCTCCTCCTTATAAAGCACTTAACTCCACTAACAAAGCTAAGCATGACTCCTTAACCATCTCTCCTCTCATTACTCTTAAGCTAACTTAGTAGTGTTAAGCTAATGTAGCGCTTAAAGCCACTAAAGCCTAGCTCAGAACACCTAGGAAATCTTTTCTCTCCTCTTTATTGCATGGCTACGTCCTACGCCACCTCACACCAGGGAGCTAAAGCAAGGCCGCTAACGCTATGCCCCTCATACCTGGGCTCTGACGTAAGGGAGCTAACACCAGGACCTTAAGGTAGAGAAAGACCTCAGCCTACAAGGCACCGCCACCAAATCACTAACTCACTTCGTGGCTAAGTTTAGTCGATAAGCTCAGCGGATAAGCTTAGTCGATAAGCTCCACGGATAAGCTTAGTCTATAAGCTCCGCGGATAAGCTTAGTCGATAAGCTCCACGGATAAGCTTAGTCGATAAGCTATACACCACCAAAACGCCTCTTAGATAAGCTTACTTAGTAAATTGAGCGCTTCTGCTTATCACGACCTAAGAGCCTTGCTGTTGACCTAAGTCCGAATGCTAACAGCTTAAGTACCAGGAGCTATACTTAGTGCTCACAGCTATTAACCCTAATACTATAAAGATAAATACGCTATTTTCGACTCTAATTATATAGCAAGTCAGCTTTCTTATTATGGCTCCTTTCTTTTTAAGCAAGATCTAGCATCTTAATCACAGATAGTGCTAGCTTAGCTAAAGCACCATGAGAGAGGCTACTTCTAGCGCCGCGGTGCAAGCTCTCAAATATAAGATAAGTAATCTCCATCCCAGTATGGTGAGCTAGATTAACTCTTGCAAGAATGACTAAACACTAGCCTTAGCTTTGACTGCCTCCTCAATATGCTATACCAGCCATCTGGATTAATAAGCGAAATACAGCCCTAATGACTCATTTTAGCAAATGCAGTGCCAATGGCTACTAATGGCTTATTAAGAGCATATAGCTCTAATAAGAGTCATCTCCAGCGCGCAATAGGGCAAACTATCCTAATTATTAAATAATGATACAGCCCTAATTGTCAAAGGAATTACAAAAAAATTAACATGGTTAAGCTAGCTCAATCAGCAGTAACTAGCAGCACTGCTACTATTACTAGAGCTAAACCTTATCTCTATCCTGCCAAGTAAGTGGCATATACTGTCCCGAGGCTATCCTCTGGATAAACACAGAAAAGTTCACATTATATAAGTTTAGTGTTAGCTCTATGTTAAGCCCTATCCCCTCTTAATGTAGTTAATAAAGAGGAGAAAGTAGATCAATGCACTTATACCCAGGTACTTACAACTACATCGAAAAGCTGAGCCTCACATAGCTTAACTTAGATTAACTTAGATTAACTTAGCTGACCCTCCCATTTCACTTAGCTTAACCTAGCTTTGCTTCACTTTACTATTGAGAAATCCTTTCCCTGCTTGTAAAGATGAAAAGAGCCAGTAGCTGAGAGATAAACTCATACCACTGACTCTATAGTGCTCTGTCACTGGACACATCGAGGTATCAGGGTAGGGAGCATTAATTGCTCCTATGGGAATTAAGCGCCCCATGTGGGGGCTAAATACCCTAGCGTAATGCTTAGAAGCTGGAACCGTGCCGCCTAGACCAGGCGATATGCTAGGAGCCTGACGACATGCTAGGTGCCTGTATGCTCAGTGTATCGTAGGCTCTAAGCGTGTTTAGGGGCGGCGTCCTTAGGCACAGCTACAATGTTGAGCACCAACAGCAACTCATTAGTACGCATGAGCGCTTTTTCATAGCTAATGAGCACCGAAGCAGGTGGCACACTATACTTCTGAATGAATTGGAAGATCGCCCCTAAGTCCGTAACCTCAATCGACTGCACACACTCGATAATGTCCGACATCAACTCACTATCGCCATAGAGCCGGTCGAAGATATCGTTAAATTGGTCATCAGCAATCACATCTACTTCGGAACGCAGTAAGAATACATGCAGCAAGGAGAATAAGCCGGCTTGGAAGCAGAATTGATCGACAAAAGGATCTTTAAAGAACTTGGACATGTACTCGCAGAAGTAACCACGAATCACAGCCTGTGCATACTGCTCCTCTAAGATATATTGCGAAGAAATAGTCAGGGCGCGACTATAACGCAACATCAAAGCACGCGCTAATAACACCGAGAAAGCACGGTTAGCTCCATAATCAAGCAGGTAGTGATAGAGATCTCCAATGTTTTGCACCTGCGACGAAGTAGCGTGGCGGAAGCGATACAAGAAGACCGCATTATCACGTGCTAAGGACTCATGCTGGCGCATAAAGCGCTGGAAGATAGTGTAATCAGGCTCACTCTTAAAGAGCTCATGGATATAAGGCAAGAGCTCTTGCTGATAAGGAACAAAGAACTCCTTATCCTGATTGAACTTAGGCTCCACTTCCCATAATGGCGCATCTAATAAATCAATCTCATGATTGGCCAAGCTATCACAGCCATAACCATTGATATCGTTATAGCCGATAGTCTTGAGCCATGGGGCTTTGAGCTTAAGGCGTTTAAAGACCGCTAATTGCTCTTTGACCTTATCGCTCATATCGATCATGACATACTCGATACTGAGGATAGCCTTGTTCCACTCCTTCTTCAAAAGCACCATTAAGTCAATGGCAAAGGACATGCCGTGGCGGCGCAGCTTGGTTAAGATATGGAGCGCCGATGGCGTAACAGGCTGCTCCGGGCAGATCCACAGGACAATGCGGCTTACCGAATAACGTTCGAGATAATCGATAAAGTCATAAGTAAGAGGCATCATCACTAAGACATGCTTACGCCGTCCGACAAAGCAGGACACACCGCGACGAATAAAATAACCAAAGAGCACGTGATAGACGTGATAGCTCTTTAAAGCATTAACTTGGAAGACCTTACCCGCGGTGAACTTGAGCTCATACATGCTCACACTAGAGTTGGCATTGTAAATTGGCGTACGCGAGACCAAGTGACAGCGATTACTGGAGCGTTTTAACTTCACTAAGTGCTCTGGTGAGAGGCCAGGATACTCTTTAGCCAATTCCTCTAAAGATTTAGTACGGTTATCGGCATAGGAGCTATGACTAGCCGTACTCATATCATCAGATTGATAAATTGCTTGCTGGCGTTTGTCTCCACCGCCAGCTTTGACGACTCTTCTAACCGATGAGGTTGGGGCAAACATAGCATTAGCACTAGCCCCATCTTCAGCATAGAGATCCATCGTCGCTGCTTGCTCTAAAGCGGTGTCTCCCATGGAAGAGCCATAAGTCTTCGAGACAAAACGCTCATCATCAGGGGCATCACTATCGACACGCGTGCTACGAAAAACATTTTCCACCCGCTGTTGATTTGCATTAGGATTGCCTACAGTAGCTATACCAGCAGGAATATTCTGTGGGCTCGCAAAGAAGTGCGTTTGGTTATGACCTGAGCCTGCCGCTATACGCCGTCTTCTATCACTATCGCGCGACTCATCTGTCATCATTTCTTCTCGGGAGCCAATACCACCTCCAAACTCAACATTAGTGCCAGATAAAGCATCGCCATGACTGGTGCCGACTCCACCGCCAAATTCGACCTTTTCTCCACTAAAACCACCAGAGGGTGCTCCCACTCTAGATTCAAAGTCCACTTGATTTTGGTTAAGCGAAGTAGCGTGATTGCCCCCCCCTGCGCTAAATTCAACATTAGTACCGGCAAGAGTATCGCCATGACTGCTACCAATACCGCCACCAAATTCGACATTAGTACCGGCAAGAGCATCGCCATGCGAGGCACCAATACCGCCGCCAAATTCCACACTCTTCTCTGATATGTCTAAACCTTGAGATAAGACCGTGCTCTTGTTTTGCTGCTGCGCTGCTTGCTGATTATGCCGCGACACATTAGCTTTATCCCAAGCGCCAGTAGCTCCCCACTCATCGGCAGGATTAGCAGCTGTCGCCGTAGTGCGCGCGGCTGCTGCGGCTGCTGCGGCTGCTGCGGCTGCTGCATGAGCACGATTGTGAGCATAAGCCTCTGCTTCTGCCGCTTCGCGTGCTTTTTGCGTAGCCAGCATGGCTGCCGCTTGTTGTCTTTGCAGCGCACTAGACGGAATACCACTATGAGCTTGTCTTTGGGCATTAGTTTGTGCCGTACGCTGTGCCACTCGCGCGGCGGCTTGCTCTATTTGCTGATGCTTTTGAGCTTGTTGTTGCGATAAACGCTCTTGCTGGGCTTTAAGCTGCTGATGTCGCAGCATCTGCATATCGCTGTTATGGCTATGAGCATTAGCCTGGCGAGTGTTGCGCCCGCCCTGGTTAGCCCCAGTCCCGGTGGTACCACGATTAACTGTAGCCACATTAGAGCGATTAAGGCCTTCCCCGGCGCCAAAATGCACCGGCTTTGCTGCCGCTGCGGCTGCCGCAGCCGCCGCTTTAGCTTTACTCATTTGGGCATTATGCAAAAAGCGCAGATCTTGTTCGCTTAAATCACTAGCGTGATCGGATGAACCAGTGGAGTAATCACGACGCACGGCATCCAAATAGGAATCAACCTCGGCATCATTAAAACGCACTGGACCTACTTTAGCTGGATCTATAGGCGCAGGAGGTGACGGAGGCGCTTGTTCCTCCACCTCTTCTTCAATATATTCTTCCTTAGGACGCTCGTTAGGAATAAAGTGTATCCCCTGACCTTGATTAAGCCATGGGTCACCAGGACGCCGCGCTTGCCCACCATATTCAATGAAACCAGCTTGCGCTAATTGCGCTTTTTGGCGGTCATAAACACGCCCCGCGCCACCTACAATGATCGAGCCCTCTTTAGGGTTAACGCGGTTGTTGTTAGCGAGCATATTGCGCTTGCTCGATAAAGGATCCATTTGTAACTGTAAGTTACCCGATACTAAAGAGACCGAGGCATCCGAGGTTACCCGATTACGAGAGGTATCACTTAATTGCGCCGAAGCACTTTGTAAGAGCTCAGGGTTAATACCACTAGCCGCATAATCTACATGGTCATCATCGCTATTGAGGTCAAAGCCTTGGTCGTACCATTCATCGTCGCCGCTATCGCTAGTACTACTTGCAGCATACTCTTGGTCAGAAGACAGAGTATTATTAGATCTTTTCTGTCGCTCTCGATCATAGATATCCGACATAGACTACCTCAACCTCATCCAACCCAGGGGGAGTTACTACACTAAGGAATAAACCCACCGCAACCCTAGCGCCATCAGCGCTATATAGCACGATGCCCGAGAGCGCGCGGCGCTCTACAGCGCACTAAGCACGGCAGCGCTATACAGCGCTATACAACGCTATGCAACTCACTGCGGCTCAGTGCGCACATACGCTTGGCCTGGCATCACCACTGAGTCAAGCTTAGGACTTACCTCACTTCTAGGCTTACCCGGCGCTACTTTCGATAGCGCTTTACCACCTAACAAACAAACTAAGGATCGTTCCTACCTTTAACACTCTAGCAAATCACCTTTGCCACATGTGGAGATTAACATGTGGAGATTAAGTGAAGATTAGTATTATTAACGCACACGCTAGCAATAGCTGGATATTAGCTATGAGCAATAGTGATCTACTAGCTGTGAGCAATAGTTGTCTATTAACTGGTTATTAGCCATGCTAATAGCTTGCATTCACTGACTATTGACGATCTCTTAGCTAGAGAGAAACTTAGCGCCCTAACTTAAACCTTTCTTCCTAAGAAAAGCCTTTGAACCTAACTGAAGCTTAGCGCTCTGACTTAAAGCTAGAGCATTAATTTCGTCTTCTCCCCAAACACTCTTATAAGCTTACTCGTGACGCCTGAACTAGGGGCAATATAAATGCAGGTACGTGACTATTAAGCGCTATTTAGTACTATTTAGCTTCACCTCAGTTCAAAAAGAGCTAGCAATATTATCAAAACTGGACCACTTTTGCTTATCTTTGCTCTATGTATATCTTGCACCAAGGATAAATTACAGATAGATAAGGATATATCTCTTAATACACCAGAGCGACACCTGGGCATTACCCGAGATATACATAGAAGATACCCTAGCAATGTCCGCAATATCAGCAATGTCAGAAATGTCCTTTAGAGCATGACGATGCCCTGCATAGTCTTGAGACGTGCTCATGCTCCACATAATCTTGTCGCTACTGCTCATGCTCTAGAGACTTTAGAGACAACCTTGAGCAAATCACCATGCTCTAGAGACAGCATTAAACACATCACAATGCTTTGGAGATACTTAACCCTAAGGAGTAATTCTCTTACGGAGAGACCACTATTATGCTGTAAGGCAACTTCCAGACTGGCAGGGTAACTTCCAGACTGGCAGGGTAACTTCCAGACTGGCAGGGTAACTTCCAGACAGATAGAGCAACTTCCAGACTGGTAAAGCAACTTCCATCTTGGTAGAGATAATCCTTATCTAATAGGTTTATCTATACAGATGACACCAAACTTATCTTACGAGCCGGGGCAAGCTTCTCTTTTATATAACATGGGAGGATTTAAGAAAGTCTTGCAGATAAAATGCAACGATTGGCCATATCATCACCTAATGGCTCTATAGCACTGCGATAATGCAATACCTAAAAATACGATACCTAAACTAGCTAAGTCCCACACTCCTTAACTTAAGAGCGTGACCATACGATACCCCTATACTTGACTCAACTGTGCTCCTTTTACTAAGAACAATCATGAGCATGGTGCTTCTCTTCGTAATTAATGAGGCTATTGCAAAAGTCATGCAATCTATGATGGTGCAGTACTAAAGCTATATCTCAACAGGGCTAGCAGAGTATATGATAAAGTCTATCAACAATAGTAGACAAGTATTACCGTAAAAATAATTCCCCTCCTCATGCCCATATCCGGGTTATCAAGCATGAAGCAAGCGTAGCGCTACAGCATTAGGCTAATGAGTTTGGCTAACCAATGAGAAAGCCCCATGCCCCTATCAACAATGACCCAGGCAGAGTAGATCAAACTCCCACTTATATTAATCACTGTCAATGACAAGACTATCTAACATACAAGCTAACTTAACAGGTGTCACTGACCATGATGTAAGGACCATGTCAGGACAATGTAAGGACAATGTAAGTACGAAGTAACTGGGGAGGATAAGCTCAGGATGAACAAAAACAACTCAGAAGATAAGAATGCAAAGTGACAAATCGCAGCTGTTTAGCGCTATCGCTCAGAATGTAGGACGATGATGTCGCAGAGGCCGAGGCCAGTATTGCAGAAGCAGAGGCTAGTACTAACCCAAGTTTTTAATTTTCTATGAGAGGTTACCATAATTATGGTAATATAGTCTT
>Cebus_capucinus_imitator_PRJNA485217_SSR093__coassemble_600_pt1 | contig 13022 bp, 8 predicted proteins | sample Cebus_capucinus_imitator_PRJNA485217_SSR093__metabat2_low_PE_002 | metagenome-assembled genome bin Cebus_capucinus_imitator_PRJNA485217_SSR093 | reverse complement strand
CTCTATCCCATCTTCCGTACCCTCAAGGCCGGGACGCCATCCCACCTTCCGTACCCGCAGGCGCCACCGCCCCTTTTATGACGAGGCCGTTATAACGACAGACAGCTATTACTGCCTGAGCCAAACTTACAGCAATAGCGCTGGATATGGCGCAAAAAAGCAGGGAACAAGGTTAAATCAAGGAAGGTTAAATCAAGGGAGGTGGCGCGCTAGAAAGCATAAAGCAGAACACTAGACCGCATGACGCGGCGCGCTCAAGGGCATGGAGTAGAGCTCGAGGCAATATGAAGTGGAGCGCTAGACCGTATGAAGTGGAGCGCTTAAGGGCATGAAGCAAAGCCCCAAGCGGAGGGAACGTAGCACTTGGCGCCATGAGTTACGATATGGGCGTAGCACTTGGCGCTATCAAGTGCTATATTGGAACCGCGCTTGGCACCATCAGCTGCGACAGGGAGCGCGGCATTTGGCGCCATCAGCTGCGATGCTTAGCCTGGAATCATACCGTTTTCTACCAGGGTTTGGTAAAAAGCACTTAAGCCCTCTTGCAGATCGTTATAGGTGGTCTCAAAATCGTCGGTATACCATGGATCGGCAATATCACAGCCCATGCGCGAAGAGAAGTCGAGGCACTTATGTACCTTATCTTCGCCATAACCATCCATCATATAGTGCAGATTACGCAGATTGTTGTTATCCATGACGATAATAAAGTCATAGTAATCCATATCTTGCTTGGTCACCTGACGGGCCCGCTTCGCACTAGGGTCAATGCCTAAGCGTTTTAAGAGCTTAAAGGCAGGAGGATAGACCCCATTACCAATTTCCTCACGCGAAGTGGCAGCTGAAGCAATCTCAAAAGCATCGCTTTGTCCTTTATCGGCTACCATTTTCTTAAAGAGGAACTCGGCCATAGGTGAGCGACAGATATTGCCATGGCACACAAAGAGCACCTTAATTTTTTCTTTCTTCATCAATACCTCACTCCACCTTAGAACTTAGACCTTAGACCTTAGCTTAGGACAAAACTTACATCTGCTGCGCCACCTGTTGCAAACTTGGGAGCTCTACTTTGTGCAGAGCAGCTCTTGGCATCGCAACTCTTAGCATCGCCTCAGCATGAACCTAAGAGCAGTACTAACTGTACCGGCAGCATTGTGCGCTTAATATAACATGACTCTTAGTTCTTCGGGTCTCCCCTGAAAATAACTGACCCCAGCACCATATCTTAAGCAAGCACTATGCTCTCAAGCTCAGAGCTAGTGGTATAGCTTTCGATATTGATTCTAGGGTCAGAAGCGCGCTAGATGCGAGGTGCCTTTGCACGTGCCAGCGCATGCTGCGTCAGTAAGCTTAAGCTGAGCAAGCAAGCACATGCTGCGTTAGCACATGATGCGTCAGCACATGCTGCGTTAGCACATGCTGCGTTAGCACATGCTGCGTTAGCACATGCTGCGTCAGCACATGCTGCGTTAGCACATGCTGCGTCAGCACATGCTGCGTTAGCACATGATGCGTCAACAAGCTTGAACTTAGTCAGCTAGCTTGAGTTCATCTAACATGTAGCTCTTTAAGTGGGCAAAATTATCGTCCATGCGCTGCTTTTGTAATGGCAACTTGGTACGCTCGGCTAAAGTCTGAGGTAAAGGTAAATCAATACCTAAAGTGCGGTCTACCTCTTCCTTAAACTTAGCTGGGTGTGCTGTACCTAAGAAGATACCAATCTCATCATCCTTAAGGCTTTGCGAGAGTACCTTATGAGCCACGGAAGCGTGAGGCTCTAAGATATAACCCGTTTTCTGATAGAGGGCCTTCATATTCTCACGAGTCACTTCATCGGAGACCGAGCCATAAGCAAAGTCTTGTAAAGACCAGCCTTGCATCTTACAGAGAGCCTCCACACGTGGCCAATTGTTAGGACGGCTAATATCCATAGCATTAGAAATAGTAGCTACCGTCTGATGTGGCTCCCACTTACCGCTTTGTAAGTAACGAGGTACGGTGTCATTAGCATTACAAGCAATGACAAAACGGGCTGTTAAACCTAAAGCCTTAGCGATTAAGCCAGCGGTGATATTACCAAAGTTACCACAAGGCACAGCAAAGACGATCTTAGAGCGCTTCTCAGCTGGCACTTGCGACACTGCTTCAAAGTAGTAGCAGACCTGGGCTAATAAACGGCTGATATTAATCGAATTAGCGCTATTAAGACCGACCTGAGCTTTGAAAGTAGCATCATCAAAGGCGGCCTTAACCATATCTTGGCAGTTATCAAAAGGAGCCTGCACTTCAACAGCGTGGATGTTGTGACCTAAGGTAGCAATGAGGCTCTCTTGTAATGGCGACACCATGCCCTGAGGATAGAGCACCGTCACATTAATCTTAGGCTGTTGATAGAAAGCAGCAGCTACGGCGGCACCAGTATCACCCGAGGTAGCAGTTAAGATAGTGCACTTGCTATCACCAATAATCTTGGAGAGCACGCGGGCCATAAAACGAGCACCAAAATCCTTAAAAGCTAAGGTAGGACCATGGAAAAGCTCTAAGCAGTAGCTATTATCGTCAGCCTTAACTAAAGGAGCTGGGAAATTAAAGGCATCAGCAATGATGTTCTCTAACTCAGGAAGCTCATTGTCACCAATTAAGTGACGTAAGATCTTCTGGGAGCGACTGACTAAATCTAATCCTAAGAGCTCATTAATTTCACTTGGTGCAAAAGGCTTGATCTCTTCCATGAAAAAGAGACCTTGATGAGCACCAATACCTTGGCGTACGGCCTGAGCAAACGAGACCCGCTCGTTACTATCTTTTAAATTAACTAATTCCATTCCTAAAATCCTTGACGGCGACCACGGCCGCAGCAAAACCAGCAAGAGCAGCGCGCCCCGCACCGCCCCGCCTCTAGGCTAAGACACTAGTCCCAGGAGCGAGGAAAGCTAGCTTCAGGAACTAGACCAGGAACATTAAGCTAGTTCCAAGTGCTAGAGCTAAAGAATTAAGCTAGTTCCAAGTGCTAGAGCGAGAACATTAAGCTAGTCCCCAGCACGAAAAGCTAGCCCCGAGCGCGAGGGTATGTGTCTCGGGAGAGTCAGCACGGGGGCCTATAATCCCGGGAGAGTACCGGCCCCGAGAGCTCGAGGTCACGTGGGCTAGAGAACGCAGAGCCACGAGAACGCGGGGGCGCGCTGCTGCCGCCTTGCTGTTATTTAGTAATTACTTCTACCGTAGCACCGGCAGGGTCAACTTTACAGATATGGCAGAAGCCATCTTCATTAGCGATAAATTCCCGCTCCAGATACTGCTTCATCTTGTTTGCCTTCTCTTCGTCAGTAAAGACAGAGAAAATGGTTGAGCCTGAGCCAGAAATACCCGTAGAGAGGGCTCCTAAAGCTTTACCAAAGAGACGCGCCTCCGGGAAACCTGGGATTAAAGAAGCACGATATGGCTCAGCTAACACATCGACTAAGCAAGCGATAGCTAAAGGCTCATTATGCGTATAAGAAGCGTGCATAAAGGCGCCAATACGACGGCCATAGGTAATGACATCTTGGCGGAGGTATTGCGCTGGTAAAATTGAGCGGGCAGCTGCAGTGGAAACCTTAATGCCAGGGAAGCAGAGTACCCAGTACCAATTATCAAAATAAGGGATGGAGTTACAGATATGTCCGCCCTCATTGGTAATGAATTGCATGCCACCATAGTAGCAAGGAGCCACATTGTCATAATGGATAGAGCCTGAGATCTTGCCCTCTAAAATACCCATTAAGCGAAGACAATTCTCTTTATCGAAGTAGTTGTCATGTACTGCATTTAAGGCGAGCACTGCCGCTACTACAGACGAAGCTGACGAACCTAAACCCGAGCATACTGGAAGATTCTTCTCCAAACTCAGTTCTAAGCGCTTGCAAGGCACACCCTTTTGTCCTAATTCCTCTTTAAAGAGCTGATAGGCATCGTAGACAATGTTTTGCTTAGGGTCAGCAGGCAGCTTGTGAGCATAACGTCCCTGTACGCTAATCGAGAGCTCAGGAAAGACATTACCTTGCTCATGTGGCTCTAACTCCCGGGCATTCACAAAGTCACCTAAAGGAGCGCCACTGATAGGACGCACCGCAATTCCCAGGAGGTCAAAACCTACGGAGAGGTTAGCCGAAGAGGCCGGGGCATAAGCCCGATAAATCGTAGACATCGCTAATCTTCCAAAACTAAACAAGCTTATCCTAAAGCTAGCGCTTGCTCACCAGCCTGCAGTTGCGCCATGTCGCGCGCCCCCCCACACGAAGCGCTACGCGTACTTAGCCTAACACTAGGCTTGTTACTACGCACCTAGCTCCACACTAGGCATAACGCCACGCATATAACGCCACACCAGGCGTAACACTACGCAAGTGCCATCCGCTATGAGCTACCTCCAGCCTAAGCTCGGGGTAGTCTAAGCTAGCCCCAGTCTGAGCTCGGAGTAGCGTAAGTTCGGGGTAGTCTAAGCTAGCCCCAGCCTGAGCTCGGGGTAGCGTAAGCTCGGGGTAGTCTAAGCTAGCCCCAGTCTGAGCTCGGAGTAGCGTAAGTTCGGGGTCGTCTAAGCTAGCCCCACTCTGAGCTCGGGGGAGCGTAAGTTCGGGGGCGTCTAAGCTAGCCCCAGTCTGAGCTCGGGGGAGCGTAAGTTCGGGGTCGTCTAAGCTAGCCCCAGTCTGAGCTCGGAGCAGCGTAAGTTCGGGGTAGTCTAAGCTAGCCTCAACCTGAGCTCGGGGTAGCGTGAGCTCGGGTTAGCTAAGCTAATCCCAACTAGCGCCGGTTAGAGTAAGCTTGTTTTGTTGTTTCCTTAACCTAGGTTTAGGCCTCACGCGTCCAGTTTTGCAGACGTAAGATATCCGAAAGTACGCCCGCAGCAGTAACTTCGGTACCAGCACCATAGCCACGAATGACCAATGGAATAGGCTGGTAGTAATCAGAGGTAAAGGACAGAGCATTCTCACCACCCACCACCTTAAAGAGTGGGTCTTCCGGACCGACGGCCTTAATAGAGCAGCTGCACTTACCACCATCACTGATGCTGGCAACATAACGCAGCACCTTACCCTTAGCTTTAGCTGCTTCAACTAACTTAGCAAACTCGACATCAGCCCCTTGGAGGTTGTTTAAGACATCTTGCGCGGTCTCACCCACCAGATACTTACGGTCTACTGGGCATTGCACTTCGATATCTTCTAAGTTGAGTTTATAACCACACTCACGGGCTAAGATTAAGAGCTTACGGGCAACGTCCATACCCTCTAAGTCATCACGTGGATTTGGCTCAGAGTAACCGCGCTCATAAGCATCACGCGTAGCCTCAGAAAGGCTCTTGCCCTCATCTAAGAGACCGAAGATATAGGAGAGGGTACCCGACATAATGCCGTTAAATTCGATTAAGCGATCGCCGGCCGCTAAGAGGTTTTGCAGAGTGTTAATGACAGGTAAGCCTGCACCTACCGTAGCCTCATAGTAGAACTTACGGTGGCAACTACGAGCAATCTCACGTAAGCCCAGGTAGTACTCATAGCTGCTGGTGTTGGCCTTTTTGTTAGGGGTCACTACGTGATAGCCAGCTTTCATCAGTTCAACATAAGAAAGAGCTAAGTTGTCATTCGAGGTGCAATCAACAAAGACAGGGTTTACTAAGTGGGAATCGTCTACTAAGCGCTTGGCCTCTTCAATAGTAAAGGCTGGATTATCGCACTTAGCTAATAATTCAGAAACTTGCTCCACCTTAAGACCTTGAGGATCTTTAACAAAGGTACGGGAGTTAGCTACGCAGATCACGCGGATTTCCACATCACTGCGACGACTTAAATTCTCACGCTGCTTGGCAATTTGGCGTAAGAGAGCACCACCGACACCACCGACACCGACCACAATGAGGTCGATGAGCTGACGATGACTGAAGAAAGAGGTGTGGCAGCTAAAGATAGCCTCAGCCACCTTAGCATTATCAATTACCGCTGAAATCGAGCGCTCGGAACTACCCTGAGCCATCGCATTCACATTGATATTGGCCTGCGCTAAAGAGCGGAAGAAGCGCGAAGATACGCCCTTAGCGGTACGCATACCATCACCCACCACCGAAATAATGGCTTGACGGTCTTTGATTTCCACCGGGTCGAGTAAATGCGCATTGAGCTCTAAAGCAAACTCTTCCTCAATAGCGGCACGAGCATGGAAAGCATCTTCCGAGTGCACGCAGAAGCTAATGGAGTACTCCGATGAAGATTGAGTAATGAGAACAATGGAGATATTGGCGCGCGAAATACAGGTGAAGAGGCGGCCGGCCATACCCACCATGCCTTTCATGCCCGGACCTGAGACGTTTAAGAGCGAGACATTTTTGAGATCAGAGATACCCTTAATAATCATGGAGCTATCGGTATCTTCTGAGATTAAGGTACCCTCACCTTGTGGGTTTAAGGTGTTCTTGATTAAGCAAGGGATACGGTATTGGGCGATTGGGGCAATGGTACGAGGGTGTAAGACCTTAGCACCAAAGTAGGAGAGCTCCATGGCCTCTTTGTAGGACATACGGCGTAATAGCACCGCATCTAAGACTAAGCGTGGGTCACAGCTATAGACACCATCGACGTCAGTCCAAATCTCGCAGCATTGCGCCTTGCTAATTGCCGCTAAGCAGGCTGCCGAGTAGTCAGAGCCATTACGGCCTAACAGGACTAATTGGCCTTGGCGATTGCCTCCGCAAAAGCCCGACATCAGCACAATGGCCTTAGGGTCGATCTTCATCTTCGCAAAACGCTCGCTCGAAGCCTGAATGTCTACCGAGGATTCTAAGGTCTTGCCATCGCAAACTAAGAGCTCGACTGGATCAATCACTTGCACCAGGTGCTCACGGGCCGTGAGCAGCTCTTTCATAATGGCAATAGATAAGGCTTCACCACGGCATTCGATAAAAGCCGCGACCTCATCAGGGCACGCGCCTAATAAAGTCACGCCTTGCACACGACGGCGTAATTGCTCTACCGTCTCGTTATAGAAAGCACGGACCTTAGCACCATCAAAAGCTGGATACTGGCTAGCTAAGTTATTAATGAGCGGGCTAATGATTTGGTCTAAGGCTTGGAACTCACTATTACAATCTGAGCCCGCTAAAGCACTCTTCACCATGGAGACTAAGATATTAGTGACACCCGATGGAGCGGAAAGCACTAACGCGGTTTGAACTTGTATGGCTGTATTAATTGCAATCTCAGAGACATTAACAAAACGCGGTGCATCAGCAACCGAGGTTCCACCAAATTTCAAAACACGCATGTTTGCTCCTTGCGCTCTACTTAATCCTATCGCCCTAGCCCCGCTGCAGCGGCGTTCATACAGCTCACGCCGTGAGGCCGCAACGCCGTGAGGCTGCGACGCCGCTAACGCCGCGACACCGCTTCGCGCATCGCTCGCCGCTGATGCCGTTTCTAGCATCGGCGCTGCCGCCATTTCTAACCACGCTACAGGACTAAACCCACCTAACGTGGCTATCTATACACTTTACGCTATAAACATAGCAAGCTTAAGCGGGGCTGTTTCAGCAAGACCAACGCGGGGATGTCTTACCGCGGCTACGTGATCTTCCCACAGCCAGGCGATCAAGATAGATCTAGTATGAGCTATTATTACCTAGCCACACTCTTCATTTTTTGTGGCCACCAAACCAAATCATTGCGTACCTTTGCTTGCTATCCCACGTAAGCTAAACATAAGTTTCTTCGTTAAGCTCAAGATACTTCATTAAGCTTAAGATACTGCATAAACTTAAGTAGCTCGCGTTAGGGCTTGTGAGTAAAGCTACGCATCGTGACATTTTCTTTGTTTTAGCTAAATCTTGTCAAGCATCGCCATGCTTTCCCCAGGAGGCAAATGAGGGCTAACTATGCTCAGTACTCCTAGCTATTACCCCAAACGCATTAGTTTGCTGCCCATCACCCGAGAACGGCTCTGCTCACTAAACCACGCTCCAACCTGCTCCATGCCTGCGCCCGCCCCTGCCCACCGCGCGCTATACCAATAGCCCTCCCCTTAGCTAAGTCTAGCCAAATCTAGCCAAGACTAGCTCCCACCTACCTAACCTATACGCTCCTCTACCTCATCCCGCCATTAGCAGCACTGGAACTACCTAAACTAAGCAAGTAATCTATCTTGGCACCAGGCCTATCCAGCCACTCATCTGCGTCTGAAAAGCTGTAATCTAGCAACAAAGTGGCGCATAGCTAAACTGCTGCGGCTCGGGCTATTTTTTAGCTATGCAGCTGTTGTAGGGCCCTCACTATCTCCTGGAGCTAACCCTAGCCATTACCCGCGCAACTAAGCTCTAAGCAGCTCTTATAAACTCAGCTCAGATCTGAGCAGCACCTGCTCACAAGCAAATAGCGTAAGCAAATAGCGTGACCTGAAAGGTACAAGCAAATAACGTTAGCAAATAGCATGAGCAAAACGGCGCTAGCAATGCTAGCAGTAATAGCAGTACTACTAGTGACAGCAGTAATAGCAGTGCTACTAATGACAGCAGTAATAGCAGTGCTACTAATGACAGCAGTAATAGCAGCACTAGCATTAATAGTCATGCTTGTAGAGCGCGTATAGATGCTCTTAAGCTAAAGGTCTCAACTCAATTATCTGAGCGCTTGCTATCTATTAGCTTATCTATAAAGAGGTCAGGCTGAAGCTGAGCGCCGCGCCATTGCGCCACAATCTAACCCTTAAATAGAGCTCTGAGTACTAGCGCCGCAATCTTGCTAGGAGAGCGAGCACTGAGGGCAAGTGCTGAGAGCAAGCACTGAGGTCAAACTATGAGCTCATACCTTACTAGTTTCTACTTACTGCTTGACTCTATCGTCCCCCCTTTTTCAGAGCTAGACCTAAGTTAGCCTGTAGCTCTACTAAGCTCCCCAGCTTTACTAGGCCTAGTTAGTTATCCTGAGCCTGGTATAGCTAGCTCTTAGTTATCCTGGGCCAGGTATAGCTAGCTCTTAGTAGCAACAACAAAGAGCAACCTCAGGCACCTTGAGAACAACCTAAGCTACACGTGCTTAGAGCTTGTGCTGACAAGCACTAAGCAAAGCAATGCAAAATAGCTGAGCTAGGAGCCTGTGCAGAGAAACAGCAGTGCAGAGAAACAGCAGTGCATAAACTGTGAAGAGAAGCAGCAGTGCAGAGAGCGGCAGTACGTAGCAGCACTTGGCAACAGGACGTTCTTGAGATATTTAGCCCCTGTGTGGCAGCCCCAATTAGCTCTTTTCCTGACTATATTTATCTTGCAACCCTACTTACTTACAACCAAGATACGCTCTCAAAACTTTTCGACAAAATAGCGCAGGTAGCACTATTTTAAAACGTCAATGCTCTAGCATATAACCATATTTGCACTAAAATCGCCCACAATTTTACCGCTATAACCACACCACTTTCCGACTATCAGCAACTCTATTTTTACTTATACTTTGCCCGCTTTCTCTTTACTTTGATAAAGACATTTCCTTACTGATTAAGATCACTAGTGTCTTGTCCCCACAGGCCAGAACATGCTTGCTTACGCTATGTTAGTAATATCCAGGGCGAGCTTGATCAAGTTAAGCTAAATCCAAACGCAGGCAAGAACAATGAGATCTTGCTTTGGCAATGACAACCCAGGTGTTTATATCCACTATATATAAGCTATTTTTTGTAATCAGAGCTTCTTAAGAAGTGTTTTTACGATGCAGGGCAGTATATGGACTACGGTTTGTTTAGGGGAAAACTGCTGTTGCAAACCATCCACAATTAAATGAGATCAACCTGATTGCCAAGGAAAAGAGATAACTCTCGTTAACTCGTTAACTATTTAAAGCGATAGTATTGCCTCTGAGCTGGTGCAAGGAGACACTATCTTTTGGGCTCAGGACTGCCATCGTAATAACTGACATAGTAATAAGAGGCGCTATCTTTTGGGCTCAAGCTCTGCATGGTGATTAGCTCTGCATGGTGATAGGTAACACTATCTTTAGGGCGATAGGAGGAACTAGCATGAGGGTGATAATGATAACCGTGCTGGTTTGGTAGTAACAACTCAACTTGAACCCACATTAGCACGACTTCTCTGCGGTTTTTCTCTATATCTTGGCTATCCTTAGAGAGATAGCTTAGTAAGGTATTATGAAGCTAGACAAACCACGCAATGCTTGCCTTTATTTCGTAATAATTGGGTTTAATTATTAAAGATGTAAAGGTAGCTAAGGTCGCCACTTAGCTTATCTAAGAGCTGAATAACGCAACATCCAAAAACTCGTGCCAATGTGGGTTGAAATAGCTCCAGCTAAGTTTGAGGCGAAGCAGCTTAAGGCAGTAATAGCTACGTTTGAGATTGAAATAGCTAAGGTTGAGACAGCCACCACGCGGTTAGAAGTGATAGTACAGTTTTTTGTTGGAGCTAGGTAAGAACTATCTTACTTAGCAGAAAAAGGCATATTTGTGCGGTTAAACCATATTTATGCGGTTCTAGCGTGGTACATTATTTGCGTAAAACACCTTATGTAGTAGCTTAAGAGAAGAGTAAGCTCCACTTCTTTTCTTACATGCTATGCTCTACCCACACTACTACCTCTCTCATAAACTGAGATAAGCAAGGAGGAGGTCTATGCAAGTATCTTCGATAAGTAACCTATCCGCCTTGCTGCAGCTGGCGCAACAGCAACAACAGCAAGCGCAAAACTCACCACTTAATAATAGCCAGCGACCTCTCTTTAATGTGGAGGTACAGCTGCAACAGCGTCTGCTCGATGAAATTAAAGAAAATGAGCAAGCGCGGGAACGCCAACTCATTAATGCCGGCAAGACCTCTGTCACGTCCAAAGGAGATAGCACCAGCTCTAGCAGTAGTACTAACAGTAGTAGTATAAGCAGCAATAGCAATGTGAGTAGCACTAAGAGCACTGGCTCAAGCAATAACAGCTCTAGTAGTGCTGGCACGAGCGGCGCTACGGGGAGCACTAATAACGAAAATAGTAGCCTCGATGCGGCCGTATCAACTGAAGCTAGTGGACCTAACTCACGCTTAGTGCCTCCTAGTGCGCTTAGTAGGGATCCATGCTCTAAAGCTCCCCCAGCTGCCCTGCCGCCTGGTTCTTTAGACAAACCAAGTGGAGCCAGCTTTAACTCCCTAGGTAACTTAAGCTCAGAGCATAATGTTAAGGATTTTGCTCTCTTACAACCAACACCTAATCAAATGCTGCAGCAAATCCTTAATGTAAATAATATCGCCCTCAATAGCGCGGCTATAGCAGCAGCTACGCCCTCGCTCATGCTGCAAATGGGTATGCTCTTAAACTTCTATAAGCAAACTCATAAAAATGACAAAGTTGATCAACTAGCTCTCCTTAGCAGTAGTAGCAGTAGTGCTGATAGTGAGAGCCACGTGCAGCAACAGGGGGTAATTACCATTGCCTTTCTAGAACAGGCTTATAGGCTCTTGGAGCTCTGTCAAAAGAATCTCAGCTTGTCCCGTTTCTTTAAAAAAGGACCTGTAGGGGACACGGAGCATAGCGAAAACACCGACGATGAAACGGCCTCCACTTTTACTGAAGGCGAAGCTGAGCCTGACTATATCAAGCGTCCACGGCATGAAGAAACCAACATGGACTACCACTACTCGCTCTTAACCCATCCGCATCGCTAGCAAGACAAGAGATGAGTAGCATCTTGCCTCAACGAGACTGAGACCTATCAGCAAAGGGGGTAGCTCACCAAGTTGTCCATACCAAAAGGCCTCTCAGCAAAAGGGCAGCTCACCAAGTTGTCCATACCAAAAGGCCTCTCAGCAAAAGGGCGGCTCACCAAATTGCCTCCACCCAATGGCAGCGCTCCAAGCTTCCCCAGATCAAGCTACCCCGGCATCCCGGAGCCAAGTTCATGGCAGACAGAGCGAAAATCAGGCCACGCCACCATCCTCTCATGGTGGTCGCAGCGGCAGAGAACTCTAAAACAAAAGTCTTCTTTTCTAGCCTAAAGTTCCTAGTCTCAAGCCCACCTTGGCCAACTTCAGCACAACCTCGAGACAACTTCGGTCAAACTCCGGCACAACTACACTAAAGTTTTGCGACCTCTCTTAGCTATTTCTATAAAAATGGCTTACGAAGCTCTCCACAGTGGGTAAGCATACGCCACACCTTAGCCATTATTACAAATAACTAGTTTCACTTTTAAAGCCGTAAAATTATATAAAGCCACTATAGGGCATATTTGGCCGCTTAGGGAGAGCCCCCTCACCAACACGTGCCCATGAGAGATCAAGCACCTAACCTCTAACTCTGACTTTTCCTCTTAAGGAGAGTCTCAGCTTTTCTTACCCCCTAAAAAGCAAAAGGAGCCACTTGGCTCAGGCCAAGGCTCCTTAAATGAAACACGCTCACCAGCGCTAGTACAAAGCTTAATGGGGACTAAGCTCTACTACCCGATTAAGTTCTATTCCCCACTAGGGCTGTGTAAATCTTCAGGAAAGAGATTGTGGGCTTTGAGGTAAGTAATAATACGCTCTAAGGACACATCCGAAATTACGTGTTCCCAGCGACAGGCATCATGTTCAGCCTGAGCTGCTGGAACTTCTAAAACATAACGCAGGAAAAAGGTGAGGATACGGTGGCGCTGGAAAACCTTTTGTGCATAGGCTAAACCCTCTGGGGTAAAGATAATCGCGCCTGATAACTCAATATTAATTAAGCCTTTGTCTTTGAGCTGGCTTAAAGCACGCGAGACACTAGGTTTAGAAAAGCCTAACTCATTAGCAATATCGACGGCTCGAACTAAGCCACTTTGCGTGCGCTCCTTGATGAGTAAAATGGCCTCTAAATAGGTCTCACCTGACTCAGCCACCCCATGATCATTGTCATTTTTGTTAGGCACTTCAGTGACCGCGGTCAATGCATTTAGGGCAGTAGGTTTTTCTAAGTCTATTTTGACACTATTAGTCATCACAACTCCTACAACAATGGGGCGCGACACTACCTAAGGCTATTTGCCCCCAC
>Cebus_capucinus_imitator_PRJNA485217_SSR093__coassemble_594_pt1 | contig 13151 bp, 7 predicted proteins | sample Cebus_capucinus_imitator_PRJNA485217_SSR093__metabat2_low_PE_002 | metagenome-assembled genome bin Cebus_capucinus_imitator_PRJNA485217_SSR093 | reverse complement strand
TATAAAGGTAGCTAAGTCCGCCACTTAGCTTATCTCTTAGCTTAATAATGTAACCGCCACAAACTCGTGCCAATGTGGGTACTAACAAGCCGTAATCTTTAGCCAGCTCAAGCATCGTAAATTTACTTTGTAAGAGGTTGGGGACACAGCAAAAGGCTTATATATCGTAAAATAAACACCTTGTTTGTCATGGCCAAAGCAAAGACGATTGGGGCACCGCCATAAAAAAACCCCGACATGCGGGGCTATTTATATCAGGCTTACTACTAGCCGAGCTAGGCTCTGCCGCTCATATAGCATTGTAAGCATTTGCTTTAGGCAAACATTAGCGCTAAACCAGCATTTGCTCGAAGCAAAGTTTTGCGCTAGATCAGCATTTGCTCTAGGCAAACATTTGCGCTAGATGCGCTAATGCTAATTCAAGCTCTAGCTTTAGGCTAACCTTAGGGCTAGCGGATGCTGGCTTGATAGTTTAAAAAAGAGATAAAGTTGTTGAGATAAGACTCGGTAGCATCAGAGCGGCCAGAGATACTAAGTAACACTAAGTTACCTGGCTCACCATAGACCTGCGCTTCAATCCCATCACTGGCACAATCAAAAGCCCAAGCGCGGGCTAAGAGATTAGATTTGACGGGTAAAGTACAATTCATTTGCTCTGCCGCCACGCGGGCAAATGTCTCAGCACTCACCTCACCACTACGATTGGCAATGTAAGTCACGCTAATCGCAATATTCCCCGATTCATGTACATAAGAAAGGGAATTTTCGACACTAGGATTAGGCTGTACTGACCAAAACGATGGACAAGGGATATTTAAATCGCTCTCATAGCTAGTCCCGGTTTTAGCAGGAGCATTATCAGCAGTATTCACTAGAGCATTAGTAGGTGCCGCCTTAACCATAGTAGCAATAGTGCCACTAGTCCATAAACTTAACCCTAGGCTAAGTGCTAAGGCCGTCTTAAGCCAGAGGCCACCTTTTGAGCTGAGGGTTGTCATTAGCTCTTCTCTCCTTAGGTTAAGTTATCTCTCTTTATCACTTACTTTGCCGAGGCTTAACCTGATCTAAGCCAAAGCGTATTACTGGTTATACCATAACACGATTTAGGTCTACGCTTAGCTTAGACCGGAGTGCCAATTTGACACAGGCTCTACTTAGGCCCAGGCATTGGTTAGGCGCTCTATCCCTTTTACTTATCGAGGTTAGAGATAATGTCTTTTTCCACAGTCTCGACTGGGAGGTCAGCATTGACTGCCACATAGCGGGTCTTACCAGCGCTAGCTAACTTCTGATAGAAGTCGATTAATGGCTCGGTCTGCTCGTGGTAGACGTGGAGACGACCGCGCACGGTCTCTTCCTTATCGTCATCACGAATAGTGAGATCTTCACCCGTGACATCATCCTTGCCTTCAACCTTAGGTGGGTTGTAGACGATGTGATAAGTACGGCCAGAGGCTAAGTGGACGCGACGACCCGACATGCGCTTCACGATTTTCTCGTCTGGCACCTGGAGCTCAACCACAGCATCAATATCGATACCAGCAGCTACCAGAGCCTCAGCCTGAGGAATAGTACGTGGGAAGCCATCGAATAAGAAGCCATTTGCGCAATCAGGAGCAGCAATACGGTCTTTAACTAAGCCGATAATGATGTCATCGGAAACCAGCTTACCAGCATCCATAATGCTCTTAGCTTGCAGACCTAAAGGAGTACCCTCCTTAATAGCGGCACGCAGCATGTCACCAGTAGAAATCTGGGGAATACCATAATGCTTGGTTAAGCCTTGAGCTTGGGTTCCTTTACCTGCACCTGGTGGTCCTAACAGAATAATACGCATATAGCTCTAACTCCTCACTGAAGTCGCGTTGACAAAACAAAGCCATTATACAAAAAAGCCTTAGCTATGCCTAATCTCCACGCCAAATCTCAATGTTACTATTGAAGCGGCAGTAGCCCAAAATCTCAGCCATCCCTCCTACTCTCAGCCATCCCTCTTACTCTCAGCCATCCCTCCTACTCCAAGCCGTACCTCCTACCCAAAGTCAAGGCCCTAATAAGAACCTCCCCTTGCTTAGATCCTGCTAAACTTCACAGGGGCACGAGTTTATGGTGGTAGGATTCAAGTCACCAGACAAAACCGGTAGAGGCTTTAGATAATTTTACGTCTTTAAAAAATGAAACTAATTATTACGTAATAAAGACTAAAGTATGGCATAGCCTAGCTAACTGCCGCACCTTAGTAAGCTATTTTATAGGATAATCTCATACCCATATGAGCAGGCATTTTGAGAGATTGTACTCTTAATCAGCTAGACAAGATTTGTAGTACTCTAACCTAACTTCACACCTTTAATAGTGATAGTAATTATTTCGTAATAATAGCGTTTTGTAATAATAGTGAAGATTGAGCGTAACCATAGTAACCTTAGCTACGCTGCGACCTTGTTAAGCCATTTTTATAAGGCTAGCCAAGAGAAATAGAAAAACTCAGAGCACTTGTGCCAATGTGAGCTTAAGATTATCCACCACTACCACTCAAGATGGGCCAATATTGCTAATAACTTGCTTTAGCAATCAGATTGGCAACATTTAATCTCGGAATAAACGGATACAGCAATTATTCCTATAGACTAGCCCGAATCTTTCCCCCACTCCAGCATCGTAAATTTACTTTGTAAGATATTGAGGGCGCAGAAAGAGAGTTATATAGCGTGAAATAAATGCCTTGTTTGTCATTGCCCAAACAAGTACTACCTACATTGGCACGACTTCTCTGAGGTTTTGCTACTTCCTGCGCTAGTGCCGCTAAGTAAGAGGTTTTGATAGGGGGAAGAACTTACAAAACTTGTGCTATCTATTGGTATTCACTTTAAGAGTAGGAGAGCCTCTTCTCTTAAAACTACCCTCAAAAAAGGATGCTCCTTATTTTATTGCTACTCTAATGCAGGTTATGAGGGAAAAGATTACCTTACCAAGACCTCTTAATTAATAGCACTAGTCCTAGAGAAATAGCTTAGTCAGGTCTTATAAAGCTAGGCAGATTACGTAAAGCTTAGCTATTATTGCGTAAGAATTGTGTTCACTTTTTAAAGATATAAAGGTAGCTAAGATCACTACTGAGCTTATCTCTAGGCTTAATAACGCAGCCTCCACAAATTCGTGCCAATGTGAGGACTAAAGCAAGAATAAACAGTAAGAGCCAGATAAAAGGCATAAAAAAGCCCTAGGGGTACAAATACCACCTAGGGCTAATAAGCTCGTGTTGCTCTTAAAGAGCCAAGCATTGAACGCGTGTGCGTAAAGTAAGCAAAGAGTTTGGCCAAACTAAACTGAGCTCAGGCTCAACCTAGCGCAAGCTCTAGCTGGCTCATACTAGACCTAGTGCAAGCCAGACTTGACTCAAGCTAAACCAGGCGCAAGCTATGGCGTTGAGCCTAGCTCTTAGATCTGGTTAGAGCTGGATTGAGGAATCCTTAGAGCAGGCTCAATGAGTCCTTAGAGCTGGATTGAGGAATCCTTGTCATTAGAAACGACTTCGGCTTGGAACTCCTCCACCGGCTCGGCATCAATAACTTTGCTCTCAGTGCTGCTAGTGGTACTAGCGGCAGCTGGAGCCTCGTTTAAAAGTAAGCGGTTAGTTAAGGAGATAAACTCACGTGGATTCTTTAAGGTGCCGTTCTCAGTTAAGCTAGCCTGTAAGAAGATTAACTTAGCAAAGTCAGCAAACTCTTGACCAGAGGTCTGAGCTGCATGCTGAATTAAGCTATGCTTTACATTAAGCTCTAACACCAGCTTATCTTCAGGAAGCTCCGTACCCTGGAGCTTTGCAAAGATACGTAATTGCTGGCTCATGCCACCATCATCATTCTTAACTAAGCAAGCTGGAGACTCGCTTAAGGAATCAGTGACTTTAACATCACTTACTTGGCCACCTAAAGCATCCTTAAAACGCTGTACTAAGTCAGCATTGTCCTTTTGCAGCTGCTCTAATTGCTCTTTAGAAGCAGCATCTTCAAGCTCACCTAAGTCAAGGTTGGAGTTAGCTACTGAGACAAACTTCTTGCCTTGGTATTCATTTAAGTAAGCGCTGATCCAAGAATCAATTGGGTTCTTCCACAGGAGAATAACCTCAATGTTCTTCGACTTTAAGCGCTCTAAGTAAGGCGAGTTAATGGCCTTGTCATAGTCATCAGCGCAGAGGTAGTAGATATTAGTCTGCTTCTCTGGCATACGGCTAATGTAATCATCCAGCGAGACATTGCACAGGCTCGAATTGTCGTAGGTCGAAGCAAAGCGTAACAGCTTTAAGATCTTGTCACGATTAGCGTAATCGTCCGACAGACCCTCTTTGAGGATATCGTTGAAGTTGGAGACAAACTTACCATACTTCTCTTTATCGGAGCTTAAGCTCTCGATCATGTTTAAAGCGCGCTTAGTGAGAGCAGTTTTGAGCTTGTGCATTACCTTGCTCTCTTGTAACAACTCACGGCTGACATTTAATGGCAGGTCGTTAGTGTCAACTAAACCGCGGATAAAGCGCAGGTATGGTGGCAGAAACTTATCATCATCGTCCATGATGAAGACACGTTGCACATACAGCTTGATATTGTTGTTGTGCTCACGCATTCTCATGCCTAACTGGGCCATGGCTGGGATAAAGAGCAGCGAAGTGTACTCGATATCGCCGTCCACTTTGTTGTGCGACCAGCTTAAAGCATCAGAGTAGTCATTAAAGGTGTGTTTGTAGAAACTCTGATACTCTTCTTCAGTAATCTCTTTGGCAGGACGAGTCCATAAAGCCTTAGCATCGTTGACTTGCACATAGTCAAACTTAGGTTCTTTCTTCTCTTCCTGACCTGCTTCCGTGGAACTATCAGTACTAGCAGCATCGGTGCTAGCAGCATCAGCAGCCGGAGCTTTATCCTCTAAGACCTCTTCATAGATCTCTACAGGAGTGGAGATGTGGTCAGAGTACTTGTTGATGGCCTCACGTAAAGTCCAGTTGTTGAGGTAATCGGAGGCGTCATCACGCAGGTGTAACACAATCTTGGTACCACGGTCTTTGACTTCCACTTGCTCGGAAGAGAAAGAACCATTACCAGTAGACACCCAGTGCACACCCTCGCTTGGGCTCACGGTAGCCGAGCGCGAGAAAACCTCGACACGATCAGCTACGATAAAAGCAGAGTAGAAACCTACACCGAATTGGCCAATGAGCTGTGAATCTTTAGCGGCATCACCCGATAATTGCTTCACAAACTCTTCGGTACCCGACTTAGCAATAGTACCTAAGTTGCTGTTGGCCTCATCTAAGGTCATACCTAAACCATTATCCTCAACGGTTAAGGTATGAGCATCTTTGTTGGCACGAATACGAATTCTGAAGTTAGGATCATCCTTAGTAAGCTCAGGCTTGGTTAAAGCCATGAAGTGCAGCTTATCAATAGCATCAGAAGCATTGGAAATAAGCTCACGTAAGAACACCTCTTTGTTAGAGTAAAGAGAGTTCGCTAACAGATTAAGAAGCTTGTTAACTTCTGTTTTAAACTCGTGCTCAGTAGCCGCCATATAAATCTCTGTTCTCCTACCCCTAGGTAGTTAAAGGAAAAAGGTCATCGTCTGCGCTAAACAGTGCTACACCGCCTCAAATACCGCCGGTAAAACGCCTCGCTGCAACTCAAACCCATCAAAAGCCTAAGAGGCAGCTAAGATAACCAAGGCTAAGTATTTAAGACCGCTCCCACTAAGATAGTGGCTAGGATTTTCTCAAACTAAGTAAAGCTTATCCTTAAAGGCTCAAGCAACTTAGCTCAAGTTAAGCCTGACGATTTCTTATACTTTCTCTGACATGGGGATGGAACAGCCCCTTTTCAAGTATTAGGCAAAATTTTCTTCACAAGACATCCTGCAAATTCATGCAGCTGCCACAAGTTGCAGCGAACCACTGCAACTGCCGCAAGCTGCAGCGAACTGCAGCAAGCTGCAAGCTGCCCCAAGTTAAAGCCAGCTACAACAAGCTACCCCAAGCTACCCCAAGCTGCCGCCTGCGCTATTAGCCATGGCGTGAGCGCACGCAGCTCTCTCGTAGCTCCAACGAGCTCATATCGCGGTAACCATGACCTCATAGTTCCCTCAGCTCGTAGTAATCATTACCTCATGGTAACTTCACCTTGTGCCAACGCTCTCCTTACTAAGCCCCACATTGGTACGACTTCTCTAAGGTTTTGGTACTTTCCTTAGCTAACCATAGAGCAATAGCTCAGGAAGGTCTTTATAAAGCTGGTATGACTACTCAACGCTTAGCTATTATTTCGTAGGAATTGAGTTCACTTTTTAAAGATGTAAAGGTAGCTAAGTCCACCACTTAGCTTATCTCATGGCTATATAATGCAACCTCCACAAACTCGTACCAATGTAGGTAAGACTCAGCTATGGATGCTATTAATACTCTGCGCAAACCTGACATCAGATATCGGGACTGAGCATTGAAGCAACTGACATAGCCTGAGAACTATATAAGATATGGGCTAGCCTGGTCTGAGAGCGGGAGCGCCAGCATGAGCATGGTACTGGCACAGGCTAAGCTATAGGCTGATGATTAGGGAATAGCCTGAGGGCTAGGATAGCTATGCTGATAGCTATGCTGATAGCTATGCTGATAGCCATGCTGATAGCTATGCTGATAGCTATGCTTATAGCTATGCTAAGCAAGGGGCCGGCGGTTTAGTAAAGAGCTAGCCAGCGTCTTTTGGTCAACACTTTCTAAATCGCCCCCTAAAGGCACGCCTGCAGCAATCTTAGTAATAGCAGGGATGTTGTGCTTTTGCGCCATCGAGGCGATAAAAGAAGCAGTGGCATCACCCTCTACTGTAGGATTAGTGGCCAAAATAAGCTCCTTAAAATTGCCATTAGCTAAGATATGGTCAAGCAAAGGCAGACCTAATTCCTGTGCGCCAATGCCATCAATAGGAGAAAGGTGACCATGGAGCACAAAATACAGACCAAAATAATTGTTGCTTTGCTCAATCGCTTCCACATCGGAGGCAGACTCCACCACACAGATTCTTCCCTCGGCGTGACGCTCAGAATTAGCACAGATCGAACAGCGCTCATGATCACAGTAATTACGACAGGAGCTACAGAGCTTAATATTAGCCATAGCATTAATGAGAATCTGTCCTAAATCATGAGCATCTTGCCGCCGCCGATCGAGCAGATGGTAAGCAATACGGGTAGCAGAGCGTCGCCCTACTCCCGGCTGAATTTGTAAGGCGCGAATTAATTTATCCAGTTGTACTGAAGCGGACATCCTAAGCTCCTGCAAGAAAAAAGGGTAATCTCCCTCCACCCTCAAATACTAAAGCGCTGCTCATCTCCCCCCCGCCACTATAGGGCTAAGCAAGACTTAGCCTAAAAGGCAAAACCTGAGTCTAGAAGACCAAGACCAACCCCTACTCTAATTTAAAAAGCTAAGACCTAGCCTTAGCCTAAAAGACTAAGAGCAAGTCATCTTAAGCTTAAGCTGAAGTACCGCTAATAAAGCTTAAGCTGAAGTACCGCTGACTAGCGATCCACTAGGTTCTATCTTAATCTACTGCGTTTTGGCTCAAACTTAACTTAGCCTCTTCGCTGTAAGTTATGAACCCCTTAAGATAGCAAAACCCAGTGTACCTAAGATACAACTGGGTTAAAGTAAGCCAGAGACAGAATTTTTCTTAATCATATCCTAGCTTGCAACAAGCTTAGCTCGCTTGAGATTTTAGCCATTAGGCTGATATCTTGGTTAGAGCACTCAACTAGAGCTCTAGGCTAGAGCCTGGAGCTAAAAGCAGCAAATTAAGCCAGGGGCCAAAGGCAGCAGCTTAAGTCTTAGGCTCAACATGCCATATCTGCCACTTCCGCCGCCATAAAACTTGATACTCAGCACCGAGGACTTTATCAGGAATACTGGTTCTTTCTCCAGGCTAAGTTATACTAATCCTTACGGCATGGCTAGTACTACTTGTCTTTGCTCTCTGGATAAGTTTTACTTGTCCTTATGGCCAGCTAAGCAGGGCTTATCTTTGATAAGATTAGCGCTTAATTAAGCAAGATGAGCTTAGAAAGGCAGGCTCATGCCTGGTGGTAATGGCAGACCGGCAGTAACCGAAGCCATCTTTTCCTTGGAAGATTCTTCGATACGGCGGTTAGCATCATTGCAGGCGGCAGCAATTAAATCTTCTAAGATCTCTTTGTCATCAGTTAATAAGCTAGGGTCAATCTCCACACGACGCACCTCATGCTTACCATTAATGGTTACTTTGACTAAGCCGGCGCCCGACTCACCAACACACTCCATCGAGGCAATTTCTTCTTGAACCTTTGCCATCTTTTCCTGGAGGGCTTGCGCCTGCTTCATCATTTTGCCCATGTTGTTCATGTTGAACATAAAGAAATCTCCTCAACAAAATCTAGCCTATTGTGACTAAGGACAGGATAAAACTCAAGCCTTATTCTGGCTTTTTCCTCACAAGAGAAGCTATATCACCTCTTAAGCCTAGCTTAACCCCTGTCAAAGCCTAGCTTAGGTCGCGTCAAAGCCTAGCTTAAGCCACGCTAAAACCTAGCTTAGGCCGCGTCAAAGCCTAGCTTAAGCCACACCAAAATCTAGCTTAAGCCACGCCAAAACCTAGCTTAAGCCACGCCAAAACCTAGCTTCTAGCAGCTCAGCTGCCTCTATTTTGTAATTCTAAATTAAGCAACGCCACATATGTACTACATTGGCACGACTTCTCTGAGGTATTGCTACTTCCTGAGCTAGCTCTAGAGAAATAGCTTAGTAAAGTCTTAAGAAGCTAGGCAGACTACGCAACGCTTAGCTATTCTTTCTTAAGAATGAGGTTCACTTATTAAAGAGACAAAGGCAGCTAAGTTCACTGCTTAGCTTATCTAATAACGGGATAATGCAACCTTCAAAGACTCGTACCTATGTGGATCGTGCCCATGTGGGGCATGCCCATGTGGGTCGTACCAATGTGGTTTTAAGCTAAACCTCAAGCCCATATCCCAGACTTTATGACCGCAGGATAAAGACTGCTTCTTTTTCGCTTAATTTTCTTTCTTAGTTGTGGCAAGAAAAAAGGCCGTTCCTTGCGGTAACGACCTTTATTCGAGAGCGGCGCTAGGCCTATGTCAGTCACTATCTCCTCCCTCATAGATAGAGGGAGGACAGTGAGCTAATTAAGCATGGATTAATCCTTCTCTATGGTGCTTAAACCTGCTTTGCAGGATATTACTTAGACCTGCCTTGCAGGATAGTACTTAGACCTGCTTAGCCGGAATGTGCAGAGCAACTTGATCCTTGCGCTCTGGACGTAAAGCTAAGAAAGCACCGACTACGACCACCACGATAGCCACAATGGCGCCTGGACCAAATGGTACTTCGCCTAAAGCTAAGCCACCTAAGTGGTAAATCACTAAGGCTAAAGCATAGGCATAGCCTAACATGTAGCAGACAGCCATAGTAAAGAGGCGACCATTGTTGAGCTGACGCTTCATAGCACCTAAAGCAGCCACACAAGGAGTCGAGAAGAGGTTAAAGGCTAAGAACGACAGAGCAGCAGCATCGGAGCTAAACTCGCCATGTAAAGCCTGACCTAAGGAAGCATCATCCTCAGCCACCTCACCTAAGCCTAATAATACGGCTAAGGTACCAACCACGTTTTCCTTGGCTAAGAGACCGGTGAAGATAGCCACCGAAGCCTGCCAGGAAGCAAAGCCTAATGGGATGAAGATAAAGGCGATAGCAGTACCAATCACTGCTAGCATGGAGTCGTTAACTTCGACCATGCTGAAGCCATCAGCGGTGAAGTTGAAGCTCGATAAGAACCACACCACGACCACCACCGAGAAGATGATAGTACCAGCCTTGATCACGAAGGCACGGCAGCGCTCGTAGGTAGAACGGAGCACGTTACGGAGCTTTGGCATGGTGTAGTTAGGCATTTCCAGCACGAATGGGGAAACTTCTTCCTTGAAGGCACTAGCTTTCTTTAAGAGTAAAGAAGTAAAGGCAATCGAGAAGATAGCTAAGAAGTAAGTAGCTGGAGCAACTAAGGTCGAATCAGGGAAGAAAGCCGCAGCGATCATCGCGATGATTGGGAGCTTAGCCGAGCAAGGCATAAAGGTAGTGGTGATAATGGTAATGCGCTTCTCATTGATGTTATCAATGCTGTTAGTAGCCATAATAGCTGGCACACCGCAACCAGTAGCAACCACCATAGGAATGAAGCAACGGCCCGATAAACCGAAGTTACGGAAGATACGGTCGAGTACGAAAGCCACACGGGTCATGTAACCACTTTGCTCTAATAAGGAGAGCAGAATGAATAACACGATCATTTGAGGCACGAAGCCTAACACGGCACCGACACCGCCGATAATACCGTCAACAACTAAACCAGATAACCACTCTGGGGCATCGATTTGCTCTAATACATAGTTAGCGCCATCGGTAGCATACTCACCAAAGAGCACGTCGTTAGCATAGTCAGTACCCATGGTACCCACGGTGCTCACAGCCAGGTAGTACACTAAGTACACGATCACAGCAAAGAGAGGGATAGCCAGGAAGCGGTTGGTCACGATGTTATCGATCTGCTGGGAGATCCGATTGTTACGACCAATACTCTTACTAACGCTGTGCTTTAACACGCTGTCAATAAAGGAGTAACGCTCTTGGGCAACTAAGCCCTCGACATCAGTAGCATAGTGGCTTTCTAAGAGCGAAACCTCTTGGTTAACGCTAGCTAATAAAGCCTCATTGCTCTGATAGTCTTCAAGATAAGCACGGTCGTGCTGTAAGAGTGATAAAGCAACGAAGCCACGATCAGCTTCATCAATATCGGTAAGCTGCGGGGAAATCTTGTCGATACTCTGCTGTAACTTCTCATCGTAAGGAGAGACGTGAGAGATCTTAGCCTTTTCAATAGCGGCAAAGAGCTCATCCATACCCTCGTTGTTAGCAGCGGAGATAGGCACAACAGGAACGCCAAAAGCCTTAGCTAAACCAGCAACATCAATGGTGATGTTATCTTTCTTAGCTAAGTCCATCATGTTGATCGCGATGACCATTGGACGCTTGAAAGATAATAACTCGCAGGTTAAAGATAAGGCGCGGTTCATGTGGGTAGCGTCTAAGATGTTAACGATCACATCGTAGCTGCCACCTAAGAGGAAATTACGCGAAACGATTTCTTCAGGAGAGTAAGGCGATAAAGAGTAAAGACCTGGTAAGTCCACCACGTGCAGATCGTGGGCTGGAACGAAACCTGTCACTTTATCGATAGTGACACCTGGCCAGTTACCAACATACTGGTTAGCACCAGTAATACAGTTGAAGAGGGTAGTCTTACCGCAGTTCTGGTTACCAATTAAGGCAATTGTTTTGCTCATGAGTTCAGTCTCCTTAAGCAATTTCAATCAGCTTGGCATCACTCTTACGGATAGTCAGAGCGTAACCACGTACCTCTAACTCCATAGGGTCGCCTAAAGGAGCCACACGAATCAAACGAACCTCAGTATCTGGGGTTAAGCCCATATCTAACAGGCGACGACGCAGAGACGTATTGAGACCATTAACGGCAGTAACTTTGCAGCTCTCGCCTACGGCCAATGTATCTAAAGTCTTACTCATAAAGTTAAAGCTAATTGCTTTTCCAGGTGTGCTCCACTTTTATTATTAGGTATCCCCATGCGGCATTTACTAGAACATAAATGCACTAAAGCATCCTCTTAACTAGTTTTAGGTTTAAGTCCCACTACTTTTCTCCTCCGCTTAACTTACTTAGCAAGAAATACCACGCAAGCGGTATTTAGCTAAGAGCTATAGCCAAGATGGAGGCATGGTGCTTATCCTAAGTTGTTAACAGGACGCTGGCTTACTATGACAACACAAGGTGTACACCATTCATACACAATGTGTACACAACTCATACACAAGGTGTACGCCATGATTACGCAATGTGTACGCAATGTGCAATTGCTACTGTCATCATGACAGTTTAGGCATGAGGTTGAGGGCTACCGCCAAGATCCCCAAGACTACAGATATCTCAAACTAGCTCTATCCGCACTTAAGTAAAAGCGTTAAGAGAACTGTTATTTGACACGTGAGCCCTTTATCAACCGGGCCCAAACATCAGGAAGATTAACCTTAGCCTAGGTAAGATTTAGCCTTACCCTAACTAAGATTAACCTTACGAAAAGTGAGGTTGTCTTCGCTTAGCTGAGCCTGCTGATCTTGGCGGTACTCCTCACAGCACAAACTTACTGATAATCTCTATCAATATGTCCTACTATCTTCCTAAGTCATGGCAGGTTATCCTAGAACTTAGCTTTACTTTGCGCCAACAAAGTCAAGCCAGTGCTCGGTACCTTAATTCATTGACTACTTGCTTCACGCGATAGAGTTTTACCAAAAAGCTCTATATAGAGCTATGAGCAAAGAGCTCATACGAAGCTTATGAAGCTCATACAAAGCGCATGAAGATAGGCTGCGGTGCACTAATAATAAAAAAGCACAATTAACACCAACAAGGTATAAAAGTGCGCTCTGCCTAATGTCTTAGTTATCTTACTCTTCGAGGAAACAAAAGCTTTTATCCAATCAAAGCAAAAGCTCTTAGCGCAATGCCGCCAAGCATCGCTTACCAAGAAAGCTTAGTCTGAGCAGCTTATAAAGACTGCTCAGTAAGATGAACCTAAGTTCTTAAGCAGATTTCCCCAGCTTAGTTAAGTGGTTTTCTGAACTTCCCAGGACGAAGCCACTGACTAAGCTTGTGATTTAACCTATTACTTAACCATCGTCGTTGATGGTGGTTAAATCACTCAATTCAGAAATTTAAGGTAAAGCCGCTATCCCAAAGGCTTTCACAAGCACTTCCCTCTAGCTTTGCGCTCTATTTTCTTCTCTTAACCTTACTCGTACCTGACCTCAGAGACCCTCAGAACTTTTAAGAGGTACTTAGAGGTCTTTATAGGTCCTTAGAGTTCTTCCGAGATAGTAGCGTATTAAGACAATCGCCACGCCACTGGTGGAACTGACCTCACAGACTCTTGTAAGCGCCATTGGTGCAAACGCCTTTGGTGTAAGCGCCATTGGTGCAAACGCC
>Cebus_capucinus_imitator_PRJNA485217_SSR093__coassemble_591_pt1 | contig 13354 bp, 4 predicted proteins | sample Cebus_capucinus_imitator_PRJNA485217_SSR093__metabat2_low_PE_002 | metagenome-assembled genome bin Cebus_capucinus_imitator_PRJNA485217_SSR093 | reverse complement strand
GCCCTCGATATCAATCTCTTTAAAGTAGAACTGATTCTCCCAAGGTGACAGCGCCTTAATCTTATTACTATGCTCAATCTTCTTATCGATCTGCTGCGATAAAGAGGAAAGCAGTTGTAAAGCCGCTAAGCCCTGCTCTTGCTGTAAATGCTCGCGCTCCTCATCAGAGTGGGCATGCCGCATCGCCTCATGGAATTTCGTGAGTTTATCCCCAGCTTGCGCCATGGCGCGATCTTCAATCGAGGTATCGACTTGATCGTCAAAGCGGCGCATGGTGCTATCAGGCTCTAAGAGGCGCTGATCCTGCTCAGACGGCGTAACCGCAAGAGCTGTTTTATCTCCCGCAGCTTCTATCGCCCCAGTGTCACCATTTGCCCCACCCGTAGCAAGACGAGCTGGCATACTAGCAGGCACACCAGCTGCTATACCAGCTGCCATACCTGAGGCCGAGCTAGCACTAGTAAGAGATGGCGTTACCACCATATCGCCATTCATCGGCAGTGCTTCCGCACTGCTTGACAGCGCCGCTTGAGCTGCATGAGCCGCATGAGCACTATTAGCCGTATTAGTAACATTAGCAGCAGAGGCCGCGAGGAGCTGTTGCTCGGATGCATTAAGCTCCCAGGGCGGCAAATCATCACTAGCCCCAGTAGCACTGACACTCTCGAGATGCCCCGGTAACGCAGTGGCTTTATCTAAGCTAAGGGCTGGCGCAGTGCTACTTAGAGAAGTAGTGCTACTGAGAGGAGTAGTGCTGCTCATACCGGTAATATCATCAATAGTGATAGCATTATTACCGTGGCCCTCAATCTTCTTTAAGGAAGACGCCATAGCCGCTAAAGAATTAGAGCGGGAGCGTAATGGGGAGTCTCCTGGATCACCTAAACCTAATTGTGGTGGCGTATCTAAGACCGCAGGCACTGGCGTGGTGCCAGTGCCACTAGCACTATTACCCTCAGCCAGGAAAGCTGACACCACATCATCGGCGTGAGCGCTGGCGAGCGCAGACGCAGTACTATGGGAGTTACTCTCGGGAGTTACTCCTACCATAGCCATAGACTGTGACTTAGCTAAGGTGCTAGGTACAGTAGCTGTTACTGCTACGCTAACTCCAGATGTAGCCAGCCCCGCTGCGGCACTGCTTGGAGCCGCCGCGTCAGCATTAACAGCTGCTGGAGCGGCTGGCGTAGCTGCGGCAGTAGCTGCGGCACTGCCTGGATCCGCCGCGTCAGCAGTATCTGTGGCAATATCTGTGGCAGTATCTACGGTAGGAGCGACGACACTAACAGTACTAGCATCATCTGCGACCTGAGCGCTGGTGACACTTGGTAAGTCAAAAGAGCCATTAGGCGCCACACTAGCCTCATTACGACTAAGCGAAATAGAGCCAGCTAATTGTGAACCGAGATGACGCTCGTCATTGACATCAAAGCCATACTGTCCCTGTTGCGCTAAGCTAAACTCAGCATCAGAGCTAGACTGGGCTAAGCTAGACTTGTCAGCAGCATTAATAATAGCTGCAGTACTAGCCGCGCCTTGTTTGGAGATGCCCATACTAAGGGAACTAGAGCTGGCACTAGAACTATCAGTAGAACTATCTGTAGAGCTAGCACTAATCTCAGCACTAGAATCACCCAGATGGTTAGAAGCAGAGCTAGCGTCAAAAGCATTAGTTACAGCTAAAGAGCTATCTTGGGCTGTATCTTGAGCGGCTGCCGCAGCGAGAGCTGCGGCCGCAGCAGCGGCTTTTTTCTCAGCCTCTTGCTTAGCAATAGCGGCATTCTGCAACTCCGTAAAGGTCTCCGGCATTTTGCGCATAGCCGCAGCCGAGCTGTCATCTTCTTTAGTATTAGCTACAGTCTCACGCTGTTTATTAAGTAAAGTCTGGAGCGTCTCTAAGAAGCGCTGAATATCGGGGGCAATACTGACATAGAGACGATGTAAGCGCCGGCGCTCTGCCACCACCCGGGGATCTTCTTTAAGACCTTTTTGACTCAGGGCCTTAGTCTGTAAAGCGACATTGCCAGCATGCAATTGCTTGATATGCTCTTGCCGCCCCGCCATCTCGGCACTAAGTTCCGCGGCAACGGTTTTATAGCCCGTAAAACCACCGACCGTACTAGCACCAGCATCCGGGCCTGCGGTAGCTTCAGCGCTGGCAGCAGCCTCAGTACCTACTGTAGCTACAGAGTTAGCCCCAGCCTCAATGCCTACGGTAGCTTCAGAGCTAGTCCCAGTATCCAGGCCCGCCCCCGCCACCGTACTAGCATGAGCGACACTGGCCTTAGCAGCACTATTAGTAATGGCGGTTGCAGTTGGTGTGATTTCCGTACTTTGCTCAGCGTTATCGGCGCGCGTATCGTCGAGATCATAGACCATGCTAGCCTGGTCACCATACTCATCTAAGATGGCAGCCGGCGCCGCTTTAGCCTCATTCTCAGAAGACGCAAAAGCTCCAGCAAACGCAGCCGCTCCTGGCAGAGCGGGACTATTGACCATACGGGCTACTTCAGCCAGAGTATTAGCTAAGATAGCACTAGCCCCTACCGGTGCCCCATGAGATAAGGACACAGTATCAACAACAGGCGTAGCCTCTATGCTCGCTAAGGGCTCCAGAGAGTCATCAGGCAGATAAGATAAAGCTGCATGCCCTAATACCGCTATAGTTGGCGCAGCTGGGGTGACCACGAGCCCAGGCGCATCTTCCGTATCTGCGAGAGGAGCAGGAAGAGTAAGCGCAGCGGTATCAGTTCCCGCAACCAACTCAGTTACCGGAGCTGTCTCGGTTACCTGAGTAGTCTCAGTTCCCACCGCAGGCTCGGTTAGCGTAGCTGTCTCGGTTAGCGAAGCTGTCAAGCCCTCCCCCTCATGAGCCTCAGTAGTAAAACTGGCCTCAGCATTGGCAGCAGACGTAAGGACATTACTGGTAGAGACAGTACTAGCCACACTATGCTGGCCAGCTCCAGCACTACTCTGGATCGACCCAGCATTAGCTGGATCTAGCGGAAATAAGGGGGAAGGAGCGGCTTCCTCTGGCACTACAGCGCTAGAGCTAGTGGCAGCTGGCGCTACAGCGCTAGAGCTAGTGGCGACTTTGACTCCGTTTAGCGAAGTTACATCCGGCAAAGCTAGCTCGGGCGCAATATCTGGTGTTACCTCTGGTACTATATCTGGGGCTATGATCGCGCCTACCTCGGGAGCTTTACCAGGCACAATAGCTGGTGCAGCATCCATCTCGCTGCCCGGCACTGCTTGAGAAGATAAACCCCGGCTTAAGTCAGGCTCTCCTGGCGTGGGAGCTCCATCAGCAGTAGCGACAAGAGCACTAGCGCCAGTAGTGGCACTAGCACTAGCAGTGGCACTATCTACACTAGACGTAGGACAATGAGCTTCCTGGTTTAAGCTGACTAACGCACCAGAACTTAGGTCTCTGGAGAGTGGCGGGAGTTCAGCTGAGGGTACGGGGGGATAGTGAAGAGAGGCAGCCTCTCTTTCCTCCACCTGGGGAGCCGCTGTCGGAGCAGCTACAGTCCCTGCCGTGGGCTCAGCAGGCGCAAATGCAGCCGGCACAGGCGCAGGCGCGGCATTAGCAGACACGGTGGCAGGAGCTGACGTGGCAGTAGCAGGCGCAAATGCAGCCGGCACAGGCGCAGGCGCGGCATTAGCAGACACGGTGGCAGGAGCTGACGTGGCAGTAGCAGGCACTGGCGTAGAGGCAGTAGCTGTTGGTGTATTAGCTGTTGGTGCATTAGCTAGCTTGGCTTGCTTTGCTTGGTGGGCGGCCATCGCTGCTTCATAAGAGAGAGCTGCGGCTTCTTGCGCGCGCTCTAAAGGACTTGGCAGATTATGCCCAATGCCAATGCCTCCTTGCGGGCCATTACCTAATGTAGGTAACTTCTCGGGATAAGCTAGGACGCTATTAGTTACACTATCCTGCTGATTATTACGCGCCATGGCCTGGTTAACCGTATGCAGGCCTTGTTGTACCACCTGCATGATAGGATAAGCAGGATCACGCTGGGAGCGCTTACTAGCGGCACGTTTAAGCTCATCTTGGGCTTTCAGCGCTTGCTTTTTATTAAGCATGAGCTCATCTTTAGCCTGAGCTAATTGCTTTTTACTAGAGGCTAGAGTCTTAACTAAGGACACAATTTCCGCGCCCTGGTTAGCACTAAGACCAAACTTGAGTAATAAAGCATCTAAGGATGATGGGCTTTGCTCTGAGCTCGAGTTATCTTCTAGCGCTGCTAAGAGCTGTTGCAGGTCAGAGCCTTGTACTTGCGCTAAGAGAGGCTGAAAAGACGAAGCAGGAGTAGCACCTACGTTACTTTCTAAAGTTGGTGTGCTGGCGGCTCCTAGCTCAGGAAGCGCAGGAGAGAGCACATCAGGAGAGAGCGCGTCATGAGGCTGCGCGCCCTGAGCGGCAGTGCTACTGGCTGCACTATTGGCAGTGCTAGTCGCAGCGAGCACGTCAGCTGAGGCCGGGGTAGCTAAATCCGAGGCAGATGGAGCCGAGGCGGATGGAGCTAAGTCCGGGCTAGCTGGTGCTGGGGCGGCCGAGGCCGGGGCAGCTAGAGCTGGGGCGGCTTTACGTAAGTGCGGGAAGCGGTCGCTAAACTCATGGCGCAATAAGGCCTGGAGATCAACCTTATTACCAGGTTGAGGTAAAGCGGTACTAAGAGCAGCGGCAGCAGCCGCGGCACTACCTGGGGCCTGCTTCAGGGCATCTTGCATAGCTGAAGTTTGCGCTAAGAGTTGACCGCGGGCTTCTAAATGGAGAGCTCGCTGCGGATAGACTTGATTGACGAGTGCGGTAAGAGGATCAACCCGAACGGCGTCTACCTCACCCCGCCACTGTTTTTTTTTTCTGGCGTAAATGCCAGTAAACGTAACAGCGTCATCTCAAAAGCCGATCGTCCATCGGCGGCGTATTGGTATTCCTGTACTCCCTCTAAGATAATCTGATAGTAGAGTTGGATCTGCTGTGGAGCTAAGACTCGGGCATAAGGCTCTAACATCGAGGTACTAAAGGAGAATACCTCCAGACGGGTCCCGCCAATGAGCTGGAATAAGGCTAAATCGTGGAAAACGATGACGAGCTCATCTAATAAGCTCTTGTAATTAGGAGCTTTGGCCCGAATACGCTCTAATAAGGCCCCAAAATCAGGAGTACCCGCCGGCGCACCAGCAGCCTGGCCCAATTGCGAAGTAGGCTGGCCCACTTGCGCGGCCCCAGCCGTTAACAGGTCGAGAATATCGCTAATTAAGGCATCACCTACCGTGCCTAACATCGATTGCACCGTGCTCGTATCTAAAGCGCCATGACCTAAAGCAATAGCCTGGTCACATAAAGATAAAGCGTCACGCATCGAGCCACGTGCGGCGCGGGCTAAGGTGAGTAAAGCCTCGTTATTAGCATTAATGTGCTCACGCTGACAAATACGCGAGAGCTGGCCCTTAATCTCTTCTAAATTTAAGGCACGCAGCTGGAATTGGAGGCAGCGCGATAATACCGTTGGGGGAATCTTATGCGGATCGGTAGTAGCTAAGATAAACTTAACGTAAGCAGGTGGCTCCTCTAAAGTCTTTAATAAGGCATTAAAGCTGTTAGTAGTGAGCATGTGCACTTCGTCGATGATGTAAATCTTGTAACGCGCATTAATAGGAGGATATTGGGTATTCTCTAAGAGCTGCCGAGTATCATCTACCTTAGTCTGGCTGGCAGCGTCAATTTCCACCACATCAGGAAAAGAACCATTAGTGATACCGACACAAGCAGCACACTTACCACAAGGATGAGAGGAAACACCATGCTCACACTCTAAAGCCTTAGCAAAAATACGGGCAATAGTAGTCTTACCGATACCCCGGGTACCAGTAAAGAGATAGGCATGGTGGGTGCGACCATTATCGATAGAGTGGCCTAAAGCTTTAAGCACGTGCTCTTGACCGACCACATCAGAGAAATATTGCGGACGATATTTACGGGCTAAGGCTAAATACTCGCCATGGCTGCCCTTATGCTCTGGCTCTACTTCCGAAGTCGAGAGAGTAATATTACGCTCGGATGCCTCCAGCATACTCGACTCAGTACCCGCGTCTAAGGTGGTAGCAGCAGTATTAGCGGCAGAACCAACTTCGGTAACGGATCCCGTGGCGTCACTAGCAATAGTGCTAGCTGCAGTAGTGCTTGCAGCAGTAGTGCTAGTTGCAGTAGCAACGCCCGCCCCTGCCGCAGCCTCATTGCTACCAGTAGTACCATTGCTACCAGCATCCGCCAAAGCATTAGCCGCAGCAGCGCCCGATGCTGCTGCGTCTGACGATGCAGCGCCTGACTCCGCGGCCGCATCTTCCTCGATAAAGGCCTCTGGAGTCAATTGGTCTTGGGGTGGGGTTGGGGTCAGAATGTCAGCAAAATCATCATCAGCTGCTGTCTCTACTGCCGCAGCGATTGACGATGCAGCGCCTGACTCCGCGGCCGCATCTTCCTCGATAAAGGCCTCAGGGGTTAATTGGTCTTGGGGTGGGGTTGGGGACAGAATGTCAGCAAAATCATCATCAGCTGCTGTCTCTACTGCCGCAGCGACTGACGTCGTATCTGACGCCGTGCCATTGGCACTAGATGCCGTAGAGCTAGACTCAGTAGCACTATCCTGATTAGGAACAGCACTAGTGGCATCTGGGGTAGCAGAGGTTGCAGCAATAGCAGAACTAGCTGCGTCAGCAGTAGCAGAGCTAGCTGCGTCAGCAGTAGCAGAGCTAGCTGCGTCAGCAGTAGCGTTAGCAGAGCTAGCTGCGTCAGCAATAGCAGAGCTAGCTGCGTCAGCAATAGCAGAGCTAGCTGCGTCAGCAGTAGCAGAGCTAGCTGCGTCAGTAGTGGCGTTAGCAGTGCTAGCAGCGTCAACAGTTGCAGTAGCTGTGTTAGCTACATCAGCAGTGGCGTTAGCAGTGCTAGCTGCGTCAACAGTTGCAGTAGCTGTGTTAGCTACATCAGCAGTGGCGTTAGCAGTGTTAGCTGCATCAGAAGTGGCAGGAGCCTCTAACGTGGCTGGCTCGACTGGTGATGGCGGCGTCAAGATATCGGCTCCGGTTAATTCGTGATCATCAGGAAATAAAGCGCCCATTTCTTTCTCAATCTGCGCTTTTTCTGCATGAGAGTTCTTAATCTTAGCAGTTACGTCAGTACTGTTAACTACACTAGTGGCAGCCTTATCCAGTAGGCTAGAAATAACAGCAGAGGCAGTATCATTACTGCTTTCATTTATCTCTTTACTAGCTTTTTTGTTCTTTTTCTGGGATTTCTTCTTCTCCTTATCCTCACTGCTAGAAGATGCCATTGCGCCCGTACTAGCTTTAGCAGCAGAAGCGTCAGCACTACTCTTAGCACTAGCAGAAGACAAGCGTTCGTTACTTTCGGACTTGGAAGGGTCGAGGATTTCATCTGAGAGCTCGGTACCGGCAAAGAGGTCGCCCATACCATCATCAGAATGCTTGGCTATGGCATCATTATCACTAGCACTAGGCGGAGCTACCTCTGCCAAGGTTACTGCACTAGCCTCAGCTGCGGCAATGTTTTTTGCCGCGGCAGTATCTGTTGCCTCGGCACTTGCTAAAGTCTCAGCACTAGAGGTAGATACAGAATTAACAGTAGACTCAGAATTAACTGTAGACGCATAACTAGCGGTATCTGCCGCGCTCACAGCAGGATCTGCAATATGAGAAGCAACGTCAGTGCTGGCAGAAGACTCGGTACTACTAGCAGTAGCAGCTTCCGTGCTAGCAGGAGCGTCTGCATTATCTAAGCTCTCTTGCTTTGCTGCTTGTTCTGACTTTGCTTCTTGTTCTGCGGAGGTTGGGGGAACAGAATCAGTCTTGTTCTCGGAGTTGACACTAGTGGCAGAATCGGCATTGTCAGTACTAGCAGCATTGTCAGCACTAGCGTCCACGGCTTCACTTGTAGCACGATCAGCCTTATCGGCACTATCAGCATTATCGGCACTATCAGCCTTGCCTTCACTAGCGGCATGGTCAGCACGATCAGCCTGGTTAGCGGTGGTTTCAAGAGTATTGGCAACAGTAGTGGTAGCGCTGGCTTTAGCAGTAGTAGTACTCTCACTAGAGACAGCAGAAGTACTCTCACTAGCTTCAGGGGACGCAGCGCTTGCCTCCGTGGCAGCAGTGCTTGCTTCCGCGGACGCCATGCTCGTTTCGCTAGTAGTTTCGCTAGTAATAGCAGTGGTTGTTTCTGTTGAAGCGACACCAGTATCAGATGCTACGCTTGCTGGCGCAGCACTAGCACTTTCTTTAGCCTCATTAGGGCTCATGCCAGTGTCTGTTATCAGTTCGCTTGCCATAATCACCCTCGCTTCTTTACCACTACTCTTAATGCTTGATGGTTATAGGTTACACAGATTGCACTGCTATCTTTTAGTACTAGTTCTGGTTTAAGTGGTAGCTTTTCAAGGACAAACCAAAGCTTAGTGAGGCCAGGCTTTACCAAGCTTAGTGAGGCTAGCAAAGCTAATCTAAGCTCAGTAAAGCTAAATCTCAGCTTAGCTAAGCTTAGTAAAGCTAGTACCGCTAAATCTCAGCTTAGCTAAGCTTTAGTAGGTTCAACTAGGCTCGTTCCCCTGTTGAGGCACACAACTTAACCGCAGTCGAAGTGACTAAGGCTAGTACTGTCACTGATACGTTTACTACTTAAGACTACTTGATTTTGTCCAGAACTAATTTTACCTCAAAACAAAAATTATACGCAATAAGGTTAAACAAACCCTATACTCTCTTAATTAGTCTACCCTAACACCATTACTATATGGCAGTAATGGTTATCAAGAGAGCTTAGAGGGCATCACACTTAGAGAGCATTTGCCTTGTCAGGCCATACTTCCTTTAGGGCCTACCCGTCTCTAGCAAGCTAAGCTGTAAAGGGATGCTATGCTAGCAAGCTGGCCTGATAACGGGATACTCTAATAACAAGCTGGCCTGATGGCCGCCTAATAGACCTAACCTGCGCATGCTACTGCCAAAGAAAACTGCTTGCAACTAGTGCTATTAATGCAACTTGACGCAACAAGACGCAACTGGAACACCTAGGCACAATTACGCTTAACTATACTCAACTAAACTTAGCAGCTCCAAGATAACGCTCCAAGATAACGCCCCAGCGTGCTTAGCTGCTCTCACACATCACTGCTGCGCTTAACTATACTCAACTGCTCTTTCCTGTATGTAATGACAAGAGCACATCTTACGCAGAATCATACTTACTTATGTCAATGCTTACTTATGTAAGTAAGCTTACTTATGTAAATACTTACTAAGGAGGTGCTGTCCTATAGTCACAACACCAATAAGCCATTGCTAATCAATCTTATAAAGGCTAAAAGGCCATTTATATGCCAAATAATGGCCAAATTTTATCATCTGGTGCACTTGACAAGGCGCAATCTTAGCTGCCTTAGCCACTTTAACCGCAAGTGTTGCTTCGCTTGAGCTATACATACTGCTTTGCTTTAGCTGCTTTAGCTGCAAATGCCGCTTCCGTCTAGCTCTTGCTGAGCCACAGCCTGAGAGCTGGGAGCGCAGCTTGAACCCAGGGACACTGTTTGAGCGTCGGAGACGCATCCTAAGCGCCGAGGTCGCAGCCTAAGCGCTATGGACGCATCCTAAGCTATAAGTTGAGTGTTCCTTGAGTTTTAGCTTAAATGGCAGTCTTTGCTTACTATAGATTAGCTAGTGCTTAGATAAAGATCGCTTAAATAAAGATAAATAAGGCAGCTAGTGCTGCCCTTAAGATACTGGGATTAACCCAGATTGTTTGATTTCGATATTAAGTCGGTCAAGACTAATGCATAAGACCAGCCTCAAGCTCGCGGGGCCATTACTCTACCACAATGTTATAGAAATAAATTGTCTTTACGCTCTTGGTACCACATTGCTCGTACCAGAAACAACGTAAGCTCTATCAGTAGACTATAGTCTAGTACGTTACTATAAGCGCGGCTGCTGCTCTTGCTCGATAAATGCACCTATATTAGTTGAGGGTGCATACTCTAGCATATTTTGCCCCACCTGACGCAAAGAAAGAGCAGAGCCTTACGGGCTCTTGCTCTTAGAGCCTTTCTGGCTCTTGCTCTTATGGCCTTTTTAGCTCTAGTGCTTAGAGGCTTACTGGCTCTTGCTCTTCCTAGCGCTAGTCCTAGGGCTAATACGCTCTAGTCTTAGTGACCAGGGAAATCAAGTAAGCTAATGCAATCAACGCCACATTGCTCCTTGATTTTAGCACAGCCCCCTAAATCGACCAAATCGATAACAAAGGCGGCTTTGACCACTTCCGCCCCACAGCGCTGCGCTAATTTGCACATCGCCACCATAGTCCCACCCGTGGCTAAGAGGTCATCAACACAGACCACACGCTCACCAGGCTTTACTGAGTCGACATGCATATCAAGCTCATTTTGCCCATACTCAAGCTCATAAGACTCAGTGATCACGGCGCGTGGCAGCTTCTTAGGCTTACGCACCATCACACAGCCGGCGCCTAAACGGTCAGCTAAAGGAGCACCAAAGACAAAGCCGCGGGCTTCGCTAGAGAGCACCTTATCGATCTTTTCATCTTTAAAGAGCTGATAGAGCATCTCATTTACGAGATGAAAGGCCTTTTTATCCTCACATAAGGTAGTGATATCACGGAAGAGGATACCCTTAATCGGATAGTCGGGAATACTAGTAATGGTAGATTTCAGATAAGCAATCTTGCTCTCACAATCATCAATCCGCTCGCGTAATAGATCCTGCATACTATCCTCAATGAGATAAAGTTAAGCTAAGACAAAGAATACAAAAGAAAAAAGGAAAAAAGGAAATCTCGTAGCGCCCTACTCTAGCCCTCTAGCCCTAACGCTAGCGCACTAGCCCTAGCACTAGCGCCCTAGTTCTACACTAGCTCTAGCACATCAAGCTCAAGCTGATGTTGCGCCTCACGCTTAGCGCGCTTATCACGCTTATCACGCTTATCACGTTTATCACGCTTATCACGCTTATCACGCTTAGCAAGCTTAGCAAGCTTACAAAGACTGTGCGCTTGCCACTACTAAAGACAGTGCGCTTGCCACTACTGACGCCACCGCTAAAGCTATTTGCCCTACTTACTCTAGAGAGTAGCTTACTCGGTCCTACTTCTTAATAAGCTTATTAAAAGCTCGTAGTGTGGTGCGCACATCACCATGGTGCACATATCACCACATCGCTACTTGAGTCTATATACTTGAATCTACACTGATGAGAGGCAAGCCTAGTAATACCTATCGAGTACACGCAACTACAGAACCCCATTACCAGAAACCGCACCTGGAGCCTGATAGCCTCCGCAAGTGACTCATAGCATCCCGGAAGTTAGGCAGGGTATACATGAGCTACTGCTAGCGACTAATCTCTGATCGAGCCAGCACTCTTATCACTAGAACGGCTACTCTTATCAATGAGCCTGCGCTTGACCGCCAGCTTAAACTAAGAGAAGCTTAGCTATGCTACTTGCACCACCAGTCTATCTTGCAACGGCTCTAATCTCGCAGCAGCCCTAATCTTGCAGCGGCTCTAATCTCGCAGCAGCCCTAATCTTGCAGCGGCTCTACTTTTGCTCTACTTTTGAATAGCCCATCCTTAGCCAACACAGGAGTATCTTTACGAACTCAAAACCCTGATATGATACCCCAAAATAGCTCTCATAGCGGAAAATAACTTACACCAGCTCTAGTTCCCGCTCTCTCTAGCTCTTTCTCGAGAGCTAGTCCTAACCAGATGGATACAAAACCAAGTAAAACACTACACCGGGCTGTCACCAATTAGCAGGTACACCACTGAAATTAGACAGATAGGCGATTTTTCTCTGGCGTTACTTATAAAGTAGTACGCAGGCCGGGTATGAGCGCTGAAGTGAAGCTTTGTAGGCAGACCGTCTCAGACGAGCCCTCTTAATTTATGACAGCGCTGTACAGGATAGCTACCATGCTGGCTATCAGGATAGCTACCATGCTGGCTATCAGGATAGCTACCCTGCTGGCTATCAGGATAGCTACCATGCTGTCTACTATGCAGGCAATCATGATGACCAAGCGCCCCACCACGTTCCCTTAGGCTAAATCTGCACCAGAGCTAAGAGCCCCCAGAACCCAAGCTAGTCCCGAACTACGCATCACCGCAACCCTTTATGCCCCAGTGCTAAGAACACTGTCCCCACGATTGGCAATTAAGCACACTGTCCCCACGATTGGCAATTAAGCACACTGTCCCTACTAGTGGCAACGACGGTGAAGCTGCTCACTAATCAGATTAAAGATAGTGACCCGCTGCTGCATCATATACTGATAGAAATGCTGGTCATAGGGACAAGAATGAGAGACGAGCTGGGCGGCCCTATTTAATAATTCGGTAGGAGTGGCATTCTTTAGGAGGCCAGCCTCCATCCTCACAGTAGCAGCAGAAGCAGCGGGTGCGGGCGTAGGCTCTTGCGGCTTAGCTTGCCCGGGGTGTAACTTAGCTTGCTCGGGTTGCGGTTTAGCTTGCCCGGGTTGTGCCTGGACTTCTCCAAGTTGCATCGTCTGCGGATTGAGCGCAGTACTACTTTTCTGCTGTTGCTGCTCATTACAAAGAAAAGAGAGCATAGAGCCTAAGCTAGGTAAATAAGGACTAAGCTCCGAGAAAGTCTTAATCCTAGCAAAACGCCGATTATATTGCTGCACTAACAAGAGAAAGGCGAGTAAGAGTAAAGGCGCCGCCCGCCCCTGCTCCGCATTTTGCTTAATTAAATCTTGGAACAGCTTGATATTGCTATGGCCTTTGCGTCCCAATAAATAACACAAAGCTAAGGTAAACTTAGCCTCAGGAGAACCACTTGCAGCTGCTAAACACAGCCACTCATGGTAAGTATCGCTATTAGGGGTGACCACCATACCAGTTTCATAGCATAAGGCCATGTTGTATTGCGCCTGGGGATAACCTTGTCGCGCACTCTGGTAATACCAATAGAGCGCTTGCTCTAAATCGCGTTTTACCCCTAGCCCCTGCTCATAAAAAGCCGCAAGATTATTCTGCGCTCGCGGATCGCCTTGGGTGGCCGCAGCCTTATACCAAAAAGCAGCTTTCTTTAAATCAACCGCCGTCCCTGTACCTTGTTCATAAAGGACAGCAACAAAGGTCTGGGCATTACTATCTCCTAAGTTTGCCACCTGTTCCATATAGCTAAGGCCTAAAGCTTTATCTACAGGAACCCCCCAGCCATTGATATAAGAAAAGGATAACAAGAATCTAAATACCATGACATTTCACCGGATAAACGACTTGTTGGAATATG
>Cebus_capucinus_imitator_PRJNA485217_SSR093__coassemble_589_pt1 | contig 13390 bp, 3 predicted proteins | sample Cebus_capucinus_imitator_PRJNA485217_SSR093__metabat2_low_PE_002 | metagenome-assembled genome bin Cebus_capucinus_imitator_PRJNA485217_SSR093 | reverse complement strand
ACCGAGCTGTGGCCCACTAACCTCATTGCGCGATACTGGGCAATGGCGCGCGGGATAAAGCACGGATAGTGAGTCCGGAGCTCTCTTAGCTCCACTATCCTGGGCCTTAGTCCTTAGTGATTCTTTTTAATGCCATAGGTATTGCGGGCCTGATAGTTCGCAAAGTGCTGTGGTTTATCTGGTACCGGCGATACTACCGTATCGTCATCAGCGAGAATAGCGTCAGAAGCTACTCTGCTATCTATGGTTGCTACTCCCACAGTGGAAGATTATCCTGTAGCTCAGGTCGCATCGAGCGATAACAACTAACCATAGTGAGTGACTCTCTGCTATTAACCATAGTGAAAGACTCTCTGCTATGTAAGCGTAGTTATGTAAACGTGAGTTACATTACCTGTAGTTACGTCGAATGGAATTATGTAGACAGGAATAGTCACTACAATACTCTACACTGTCCGTAGTCATGACCTCACAATATTGCGTTCCCCTACGGTTATCCTCTCCATTTAGTACTCTTAATGGTGCTAGCTTCTTTAGGGAGAGGTTACCAAGGTCGAGAAAAGGGCAGTGGTTTTATAAGAAGAAGACTGGACTTAGTGATAGGTTTAGGCAAATATGAAGATGCTCTGGCTAAGATGGGAATCTGGTTTCACAGGATAAGATGGGAGTATGTTCTAGTCAGGATAATACGGGAATATGGCCTAACAAGACTGCTACTGATATTTAGCTAGAGCAAAGAGCTTTTTAATAATAAAGATACGGAAGCTGGGGCTAACAAGGCTGCCGTTGATATTTAGCTTAAGTAAATAGCTTTTTAATAATAAAGACATGTACCACCGTAACAGCAGATAGTATCTCACTTAGTATCTTACTATCACCTAATTGGCACGAGTTTTCGGAGGGAGGCCTCTATAAGAGCTAGCCAAGACTTGTAGAGTGTTGAAACAACTTGATGCCTTTAATAACTAACGACACTTACTTAGTAATAAAAGCAAAGACAAAGAGTTTCCTTCCCAGGCTAATATCTGGTTAAAGCATTGCTATAGGGCTAGCCCAGACAAGAAGTTAAGACAGGAAGCCAAGACAGGAATAAAGCCTCAGTAGAATCGTGCTAATATGGGTATTACTAACACCTTACTTCCACCACCCATTTCCACTACAACCTCATTCCCCTCCAATATAACCTTATCGCCACTACCACCTTAAGCTATGCTTAAATCATGTTACATCTTATTAAGCTGCTACAGTTTTTTTATGCTGCTACATCATTTCACAACGTTATATTGTTTAGCGCTGCTGCACTTTATCACGATGCAGGCTTTAGCATAGGAACGATAGTCCTAGCATAGAGATACTGGTTTTTAGTATAGAGATAGAGGCTTTAGCATAATGGAGCTGACCTTGTTGTGAGTCATGGGGTTATTGCGGTCTCACTACCATTACCTCAGCACCATCCCTACAACATCTTACTTGTCCGCGCATTATCACTTACTAAGTAATGCCATATCAGCTGCTCTAGTCTGCTATAGTCTTCTCTAACCATAATTTAATAATACTACTTATAGGGTTATTTCTAAAGACATATGCTTTACTGTATTGCTATGAATGCTACATACTATGATTGTTTTGCACTATTGAACACTATAGGTGGGCTAGCCGGCTGCGGGCTTGAACCAGGGTTAGCTAAAGAGTAGCTAGGAGTTAGTAGTGACTGCTGCTCTGGATATTGCATCTTTAAAAGTTGCTGCATCTTAAGAGATGTTGAATCTTTAGGAACTGCTGCATCTCTAGGAGCTGTTACGACTTTGTAGTCCCAATTTGAGTTAAGTGCCAGTATGAGTAAAGGTTATTGGGAGTAAACTCGGTAAGAAATAATGGAGAGTCTGTGCTGCAGAGGCTGGCGCTGACAAGTAGTTAACTAAAGCAAGAGGTGGACAGGAGCGGGATGTTTACACCAGATAATAGAACTTGCGTAGACTGAGGCCTGGTATTATTTATATTTATGTAATAGTTATTGCTTTTTAAAGACATGTGAACATCGGTATTACTGCCTCTAGCTAGCAGTGTTACTACCTCTAGCTGTCAGTAGTGCTGGTAAAGTTTAGGAAGTATAGATAGGAAGTATAGATAAGATAGCCGCCCCGCTCAATCTAGTCCAGCTTAAGGTTAGCTCTAATGTTACACTTATCGTTATTGAGTTATATCTGTGATGAAGCATAAATACCTCATACAGGTGCTTACAAATGGCTTAAATAAGGGAAAAATAGTGGTTATATATCTTACTAGGTTCTCGCTAAAAGTCGTCTAGTTACGACCAAGCTCATAGCCATGCTCGGCAATATTTGCTCTTGCCTCTGATTGACTGCAAAAGATGATATATAAGCGTTTTTTACTGCATTCAACAATGGTTATCATTAGTGTAGCTTTGGCAAATTATCTGACCAACTATACACGGTAGTAAAGATTTACACACCAAAACGACACAAAAACCATAACACCGTGACCTGGGCATACCCGCTCGGCTGGTCGTTCAGCTCCTGTAATGGTCTATGCTGTCATACCATTCCTTAAAAAAATTGCCGCCACTATAGAGGGACACAGCTCAAATCTTTATGCCCCCCCATATCTCCAACAGGATAGTAATGGTTAGAGCAGCTAATTAAGTTGCCATAAGGTTAAGTTGCCATAAGGTTATAAGGTTAAGTTGAAATTAGTCTATGCCGCAAAAGCTGATGGATAAATTAAGCTGATGGATAAATTAAGCTGATGACTAAATTAAGCTGATGGCCGAATTCAGATTATGGAAGATTATGGCCAAATTAAGATTATGGCCGCATTAGGCTGATAGCTCAGCTCAAAGCAAGAAAAGTAGCAACTGCTATCAACATAATCAAGCTGGGGCTTGCTTCTCGGTTGGCTTGGTGTAGTTTAGTGTACAGTAGCTGAGTTTAGCTCTGAGCTGAATTTGCCGCTAAGCCGAGATGGGGCAAGCCGTGGCGTGACCTAATGATTATTAATAGTCATGATTATTATTAAAGACATGTGCTATTTGCTGTTTGGCAGAATAACAGTACCTCCTATTACTAGGGAGATAAGAGTAAGTAGCATGATCGTGAACTGCCAAAAAGGAATGGCCTTACCTATAGGTGTCATATACCCCCTGTGTGATTAGGCCTGATTAGAATCCAGTCTTTATACTGCCGCTGGGCAAACTTTTTTCTTACCCAGAAAACATCTCGCTTAGTACGCACTATGCAATTGGCAATTGTTTGAGGGGCAGTGGTTTACCGCAGGGGTGGCGCTAAAACAAAAGCAAAGCTAGCAGCTATAGCTCCACCGCTTATTAGTTAGTGCAGTCACCATGATTCTTTAATTTTCGGCACCTTTTATTAGTAGATATAATTGCAGCAAAAACTACAGCTGCGCTCCACAACTCCCCTCCTCAGTCCGGCCATAGTCTTCTCACAATATGCACTGTATAGCTCAGTACGAAGCTTACGCCATAATAGCCGGAGCTAGCCTAAGTTATTCTGCTGTCACCTGTTGCCTCAATAAAGTACTACCAGAACTAAACCCGTATCTTGAGCAATATACCTCTTAGTCTCAAGCAAACTCATACTGACTCTCAGCTAACCTGACTTTGCTTCTTAAATAAACTAGTTGCTATTAATTAAGAGGTCTTGGTAGGGTAATCTGTTCTTAAATAGCCTGCATTAGAATGGCAATAAAAAAGGAGCATCCTTTTTTGAGGGGAGGCTTAGGAGAAGAAGCTCCTCTGCTCTTAAAGTGCATGCCAATAGATAACACAAGCTTTGCAAGTTAGTCTCTCTACCAAAACCTCTTAATTAGCAGTACTAGCACTACCTCTCAATCAGGTTTGCCAAACTTTTCAAGCAAGCTAGCCAACTTTTCAAGCAAGCTCGGTCTGCCTCTCACTTCACTAGCTTGTAGTCTCGATTAAACTAGTACCCCACTTGGGAATGTAAATACGCAATAATAAGATATATCTAAATTAGCTTGAATCTTAAAGACATATAGCTAATGAGGTTTGACCTAAGGATAGTACGGGGCAGGTGCAGGTTAAGGGAAAGCTGTATGACTTATGATTACAAGGTTGCTGCAGTAAAAGCTGCTGCAGTAGTTGCTCTTATCAGTTATTCTTAGTTTTTAGTAGAGTCTCCGCGCGCTTACAGTTTCTCTAGGAGAGCTACGCTCGGCTAGCAAAGCTTTTGGGATAGATGGTGTTTAATTTTCAACACTACTTGTATCTTCTAATACTAGGAGTGGAGATAGGTTGCTGTAGTAAGTACAGCGGTGCTCACTATGACTCAGGCTCACTATAGATAAAGACTATCTGCTCGGCTCAGGTAGCCGTGATAGAGAGGCTAAGGAAGATACGGCATACTTACCTCTCTCAGAAAAAAATCTGTCTCGAGTAAGCTGGTAGCAGAATAAGTGCAAGGAAAAAAGTAAGTGGTAGTAAGAATAGCAAAGAGGGGTGAGCGCAGGCTTGAGATCAACAGAGCCTACTAGTGGTAGTAGGTTAGCAGACTACGCTCTTACTAAATGGTATATGTCTTTAAAAACAAGCACCGCTTATCTATAGCTAATATCAATAATGTATCCTTACCAAGACAGCTCATCATTACCTAATGAATATCGCTTCTTACTCATAGACATTACCTTTCACTCTCTAGCAGAGTCGAGCATTGGTAGTGACTCAGGGCTGTTAACACTTGAGCGTTAGCTCGCAAAAGTTAGCTTGTGGTAGTGGGCTCTTAGAAGCTAGCTCATAAGAGTGGGCTCGGAGGATGTGTTCTGGCGGTATTTTTACTAACAGTATATGCCTTTAATAACAGTCACTACTTATTAAGCATTAATTACGTAGCTTACAGAGTTTATCATTGCCTGCCATGCTCGTACTGACTCTAGGCTCATACTACTCTTGTCAGTAGAAAATGGGAGAGATAAGAATTGTGCGTAGCTAGTGATAGTGAGCTCGTGACGGTGGGGGTATGACAATGAGCTCAGAGGATGTGTTCTGGCGGTATTCTTACTAAGAGTATACGCCTTTAATAATAATCCATACTTAGTAAGTGTTAATAGTTTGGCCTTATCTTACCCGCGCTAACTTACACAATCGTGCTATGACTTTGGTATCACACTATATTTATTGGTAGCACGCCATACGCTGTAGCAGCACGCTATCTCTATACTGCACGCCTATGTGAGTAGCTGGAAATAGCTTTGCTCGCCTGAGGCAGCGCCCGCCCCTGTACTTATCTCTTTACTTATCCAGAGCTACTTTTCCCCGTAATGACCGCAATTTATCTTTGCCCTAAGCTTGCTTTACGGCACGGCTAATCGTTTAGTTGGCTGGTGATGTTTACTATTGCGTTTACTGTTACGTTAACAGCTTAATTTACTCTGTGGTGCTGCGCTTGATTAACGAGCTCATATCACTACCACCTCTAAGTTACCATTACCACCTCTAGGTTATTGCTATCGCCTCTAAGTTATAGCTACCCTCTCCTCGTACTTTACCTGGGCATGCCAGGACTACCTGAGCATCAGGATTACTGAGAGCCAGGACTGCCTGAGTGTAGTACTATATGAGATCAGGACTACCTTAGCATGCTCGAGCTGTGTGGTTTTGCCTCATATTTTCTACATAATGGCTATAACTCCCCTCGCCATATCTCAAAGCGACATGGGTACAATTCCCTGCTTAAGCTACACCACTTAACCGGTAAAGCTCCTTTATCAAAGCAACATGAGCAATAGCCCCTGCTTAAAGTTACACCGGGCATAGCTCCCTGTTAGTGACATGAGCGCAGTTTTCTGTTAGTGACACGAGTTCAGCTCTCTGTTAACGACATGAGCGCAGTTTTCTGTTAGTGACACGAGTTCAGCTCTCTGTTAACGACATGAGCGCAGCTCCCTGTTAGTGACACGAGCGCAGCCCCTCTGCTTTGAGTTATACCGGTACAGCACCATGCTTAAAGCTACACCGCTATAATTGGTACTGCCCCTTACTCACAGCAACAAAAAGAAAACTCTTATCTCTAAGCCGCAAAAGTCAGGTCACAAAGGTGCGATAAGCTATAAGTAAGTAGAGACGTAAAGAGGGCAGATTAAAGAGGAGGAGATGGGCTGAGGTGGAGATAGGCTATGGCCAGGAGGTTGAGAGGTATATCGCTAGCGACTTAAAAATAGTATCGCTTTATATCCTTATCAGCAAATTTTCTGCCGGCAAGTAGGGTAGCTTAGTTACTGCCAGCGGCAACTATGTATGCTCAGGCCATATAGACTGAGGCTAGGCAGCCTTCTACACCAGCCTCTGTCTCTGCCTTATCCTGTTTTTGCCTTATTCTGTCTCTGCCTTACTCACACTTAGTTATCTTAGCCTTATCTTAGCAGTGAGGAGGCATGCAGTTGCATTATGACTTGGCTCTACGCCATATACTTTGGCTGCACGTTATATGCTGTGGCAGCCCACCATCTCTCGACTGCGTCTTTGTGCTACTGGATGGCGATACTTTTGCTCGGCTGAGGCGGACCCCGCCCCTGCCTCTAACTTACTCCTATGTCACTAGCTTACTCTTATGCTATAACTTTCCCTTATCCTTATCTGCTTTATCTTACCCTTTACCTTAGCGCAGGTTATCTCAAGCACGACTAGCTCGCTTATAAGTCGGGCAATTACTTTATAAGCCAGGCTTAATGATTGATTGCCTTATACCACTCTTTTCCCGATTGCTTAACAGCTGGGGCATAGCTTAGCGCATAGCTTAGCGCATAGCTTAGCGCATAACTTAGCGCATAGCTTAGCGCATAGCTGTGCTTACCTCATAATTGGCTTACTTCATGACCTGCTGCTCCACTTGCTGCATCGCTTGTCTATCACCTGTTTATCGCTTGTCTGTCACCTGGGCATCGCTTTGGCTTTCCTCTGTCAATTTATAAAGTGCTCTTGTATTGGCAATATGTGGCACTACGGTACTTACTACCGGTTCTTGCTCCCCATACTCTAAATTAAGCGATAGTAACACGGGGACAAGCCTTAAACCAAGCAAGTCTATAGTAGGCTAGTACTGTTAATGAAGAGGCTATGCTAAGGCGACTTTTCTCTAAAGCATTGTTGTAGACAGCTTCCCCTAACAATGAATCTTTCCATCACAACTAATTAACGGTACTAGAGTAGTACCTAATAGGGACTAGGAACAAGATATAGCTAAGAGACAGCTCTGTCGTTATAGGACACTATGAGACGCATATACGCTATAGAGCTCTATAGGTAGTAGGACGCTATATGGCACTATGGGTACCTAGTTACTAGGACGCTATAGAGTACTATAGGTAGTTAGCGTAAATAGCAGAGAGTATGAATTTGGTAATGGCCAGTAAGCCGGGGGATGGCTAGTAGGCTGGTTAGCTGTATTTGGGGCTATCAACACAGAGAAGATGAGAGGGTACGGTCTTAGCAATAGCTAGTAGCCTGGGTAATGGTTAGTAGGCTGTGTGGCTATGTGATAGCTGGTAGGCAGTATTTGAGGCTATAGGATAGGAACAAAGAGAAAGATAGGAGCCGAGAGTAAGATAGCCACAGATAGTAGGAAGAAGATAGCGATGCGCTCTCGTTAGGAAGAACCAGGAGCGGGAGCAATGGCTAGGCGGCTGCGGCTGTGGCTGTGGCTATTGCTCTGACTTCGCCTGCAGCACTTAAAACTCTCTTATGCAACAAGACTCCGGTGCTCTACGGACAAAGGCTCCGGGGCTCTACGGCCGGCGGGACGGAGTTTAAGCTCCAGATAAATAGCCTGGTTATGACCAGCCTCACTATCTACTCCTGCTAGGCTTTGTCTGCCAAGCTTGGGGAGACCAAGCTCATCAAGCTCATAGCCATTGCCTCGTCTCATCCTGAGCTCTATAGGGCATTACTGCTTTATAGTGCCTGTCTTGTAGAGCGCTACTGCCTTGTAGGGCATTACTGCTTTATAGTGTCAGCTTTGTCGGCACGGCTTTCTAGCGATAGGAGGCGGCATATCGCTCGAGCAGGCAGGGTATTACTCTAGTAAGCAGCACATCACTACCGTAGACCATATATCACTCCAGTAGACTGCATATCGTTTCAGATGGTGGCTTAGCCATAGTTATAGTCTGAGCCATATCTTTATTTCCAGCCTACTAGCACGGGCATACTCTGAGTTGGCAAGACACTAGGGAACATAGCTAGAGGAGTAATAGCTTTAAAAGCATAGTTTGCTCTGCTGCGACAGCAAGTTAGCACTTCAGGCAGAAAGGACACCATGACTAGCGAGAGCATTCTGCTAGAACTGAAACCTCTCTCTAAAAGTTGCGAGTGGCATTAGCCCCCACATTGACATGAGTTTGTAGGACTTGTCCTCTCCCGCAGTAAGACCCGAGCAGCAGCAAAACCAGACCTGTAACAGCAGAGCAAAGCCAGGAGCAGACCACAAGATCAGACCTGCTACCGTAGAGCAAGATCTGGAGCAAACCAAAAGACCAGGCCTACTGCCGCAGAGCAAGACCGGGAGCAAAACCAAAAAACTAGACCTGCTGCCATAGAGCAAGACCTGAAGCAGAGCAAAAGATCAGGCCTGTAGTGGCTTTAGCTTATTTTGCCTCTTTAAAAGTGCACCTAGTGATTACGTAATAATAGCAAAGGTATTGAGTAGTCTTACTCACTAAGGTATTAAGTAACCTTGCTTCCTTTTGAGACCTTAAGTATGCTCTTTTTATAGAGCTAGCTTAGAAGAGCTAGCTTAGAGAGGAAGAATAACCTCTGAGAAGAACCACCTCTGATAAGTTGTGCCACTGTGGGCATAACCAGAGAGGTTGCCTATTTTGCTGTTTAGTAAGCCACTTAAGACCAGGCTATGCTTAGCACAATCGTGAGTAACTTATAAACGAGCTAAAGACTGTTTCCATAGTGCGCCAGACTCTTCATGGTGTATCAAGCTCTCCTGGGGGAGCCAGGCTGGAGCTAGGCTTACGCTAAACCAGGCTTATGCTAGGCTAAGCCAGATTTACGTTAGCAAAGTTTACACTTAAGAGTAGATGCTTAAGCTCAAGCAGCAGACGCTTAAGCAAGGCTACGGGGCGACTGAGGCATGATAAATGAGTGGACGCCCGGCAGGGAGTTAAGTGAGCATGGCAGCTTTGGCTCTGCCAGTTTGGCCTCGTTGCTCATTAATCGCTGATGGATAGCGGATGATGCTTGGCAACTGTTGGATGGCAGCCGATGGCTGGCCAGAGCGTTTTCCCTCTAAACAAGCCTTAATCTGTATGCTGTCCCAGCTATACAACCTTAGCTATACCGTCTCAGCATAACGCCCTAGCAGCGTAAAAACACTTATGCAGAGGCTCGGCTTACAAGAAAGATCTATATATCGGAGATATAGCCACCTGGCCACCTGGTTTGTCATTACCTAAGAAAGAAGTAAGGTCACAGATAGCCCTATCGCTTACAGCGGGTTAATGGTGCTAGGTGACATGTACCGCTTATCGATAAGTAAATCTATAGGCCTATAGGCGTGAACTCGGCCTCAGCCTGGCGTGAACCTAGGCTTAGCTTTAGCCAGGTGTGAGCCTGGCTTTAGCCTGGCCTCATTCTAGCGTGAGCCTAGGCTTAACTTCAGCATGGTTTCAGCCTGGCCTCAGACAGAGCTTAGAAGTTCCTAGAGGCTAGGCCTGTCCTATAAGCTAGCCCTCCCTTTTTATATAGAACAGCGAGCAAACATGGCCTAAATTTGTATCTTAATTGCGCACATGTCAGAGCGCAGTTAACGCTTGCTGGGCGTGCTTGCAGACGAGCAAGATAGCAGGATAGCCACAGCAAAAGCAAGGCCTGGTGCTAACCAGAAGTGTAAATTAGCTTAGAGTAGCCAAGGTTAGTTAACCGCCTAGTTCATTGCCTATTTAACTACCTAGTTCACTGCCTTGTTAGCCGCCTAGTTAACTACCTTAAGAACCTTAGGAAGTGGATATCGCTTGGTAAAGGCACCGGCAGGCGGTAGTCTTGTCAGATAGTAATACTGGAAACAGATAGGGCAGGTTAGGAGCAGCAGGGGCGGGCGCTGCCTTTACTCTAGGCTAGAGCATAGTATGGCTAGGTAAGACAGTACCGTAAAGCTAAGCTGCCTGCTAACTAAGTCCCACGATACAAAATGAGCAAGTCTAGCTAGTAAAGCCTGTAAAGCTAGGTGAAGCGAGTACTCTGCCTTTTGGCTTATAGAGATAGGAAGCATTCTGGTGAAGCAATGCGCTCTGCCAGTAGGCTAGGAGTATTAGGTACATCTACTAGAGCTACTTAAGAGGTGAAGCGGTATAAGACCGAGAGGCAGTGAGCTAAAGGAAGTAGGCTTGGGGAAGTAAGCTTGAGAAAGTAATCATAAGGAAGTGAATTTGATTGAGCCTAGGCTCTTAGAACAGGCTAAGCACTGTGGACTAAGCGCTATGTTCTATAAACCGGGGTTGAGGCATCAGAGCTGAGGCACTGGGGCTTAGGCACTTAGCCGAGAACCAGGCTAAGCGCTGGGGGCTCAGCTAAATACATGGCTTTGGCCATAGCTTTGGCTAAGCACGCTATAGCTTCATCCATTGCTTTAGCCTAAGCACATGGCTGTAGCTAAGCACCAGGCTGTTTGAGCAGGACAAGCTAACTAAGCTCTACCGTAATCTTGTCTCCGCCCGCCCCTGCACACTTAACCCTTATCATGACTTAGCTATTTAAACCACCACCGCTCTCCTCTATCGCGCTACGCTACGGTCTTACCGCAGCATTACGGCATTGCATCCTTGCAGCAATACAGTACATCTTAGCAATTGCTTGGCCTCAACAGTACACGCGCACTCTGCTCCACCGCACTACCACGAGATAAGCCACTTTTCAGCCCATTAGCCCACCTGACCATGAGGTTTATCCCCGCTCTATTTTCTGATAACCTCAAGCAATAGCGCTATAGTACAGCTTTGCTTGCTAGCTTAGCTTGTTAAATTAGCTAGTTGAGTACGCGTAGAGAGTCCTCTGGTTAGCCCCCTATGTTTAGCTCTGCTTGATGGCTTAGCTCGTTAGCTCAAGCTCAGTTTTGCCGCTCTGCTTGATAGCTTAGCGCTTTAGCCAGCTTGGCCGCCCCGGTTCGCTTTCAGCAACACTAAACCTCATAACTAAGTCTCATAACTAAGCCTCATAGAGAGGTTCTTGGCTACGCAAAATAGCTTAGTTACTCTATGGGGCTAGTTGCTTGGTGGCGCTAAATTGCTAAGTAAAGCTAAGCTACTCTTTCTTAAGCTAATTGGCTCTAAGCGGTTAAGAGCTTTGCCTTATGTCAGCTACTCCCAGCAGTAAGAGCTACTCTGAGCCTAGAAGCATAAGAGAGCAAAAACGAGATACTGAGGAGAGATGAGAGCCAGGAAATAAGAGCAAAGATATGAGGGCAAAGACAAAGAGATGAGAGCCAAGGCATAAGAGTCATGCACCAAGCAGCCAGGGCATTTCTAAGCTCTCACTGCTATAAGACCTAAGCTACACCTTTCACGCAACATCACTCTCTTAACTTCATTCACGCAACATCACTCTCTTAACTTCATTCCCGCAACTTCGCTCTCTAAACTTAGCTCAACTTTACTTAACTCTCCCAACTTTACTCGCGTAACTATCTATTACTCCACCTCACTCCACCTCATTCCATCTCACTCCACTCTCCCTGCACTAAGGTTCATGCCACTACCTACCGCCAAGCGCCATACCCAGTCTTTTGCTTGAGCCAACCAGCTTTGTACCTCCCAAAGCCCAGGTGTCTGGTAGTACTAAGGCTAAGGCCATAACCATTTTGTACTACTAAGGCATAGCTATCTTGTGGAGCTATCATCTACATCTTGTAGTGCTCATCATAATCTCCCCGCCTAAGCTAGAAGCTAAGCTCGGTAACGAAACTAGGGAACGAAGCTTAAGGAGTTACTCTTACTCGTTACTGCCTGATCTTACTAAGCTCTATCCAATCTAACCAACTGCTATCTAAGGTGAGGTGGATTGACACTATTACGCATTGACTCCTTGATGCGGGAACACTATGACACAGTGACATCTTGATGCAGTGACACCGTGCCACGTGACCAAACTCCGCTCATCACTATCCTGTGCCCCCTGTCAGTACCACGAGACCTTAGCCCGCTTGTTAGTACCCCGAGAACTACGCCTACTTGTCAGTACCCTGAGAATTCAGTCCGCTTGTTAGTACCTCTGGGGCCTTAGTCTACTTGTTAGTACTACGAGATATTAGCCCACTTGTTAGTACCTCTGAGACCTTAGCCCGCTTGTCAGTACCCTGAGAACTCAGTCCACTTGTTAGTACCTCCAAGGCCTCAGTCTGCTTGTCAGTACCCTGAGAACGCAGCCTACTTGTCAGTGCCTCTGAGAACGCAGCCTACTTGTCAGTGCCTCTGAGAACGCAGCCTACTTGTTAGACCTAGAGCCTGCTTTTTTTGCTTTTTCGCTTCTTTAGCTTCTTTAGCCAGGAACACTAACTGTTGCTTAGTCACGGGCCAACTTTTCACCCTAATCCCCCACCTGACTTAACTAAGCAAACTAAGTCATTGATAACACTAAGGCGATAGTTCCTTTAAGCTTAGTAAGGTAAGCTTGGTAAGGCTTGGTGAGGCTAAGCAAAACAGGGGCAACATGGTTCTCCCTAGACAGGACAAACCGGGCAAGCCCTGGTAAACAGGGGTAGCACGGTAAACAGGTTAAGCATGGAGACCCTTTTAGGCTAATAGGGTCACGCTAAGCTAATCTTTGTGGGGCGATAAGCTTCACCTATGAACTCACCTATGCATTCACCTATGAAGTGTGCTCCTAGACTCAAATAGGCTGCGGTTGTGGGGCCCTTGGGACTCTTAAGATCCTTAGGGTTCTAAGGGCTCCTGTTGGTTCTTAATGGCTTTAGGGCCTTGAGGTTCTGGGGTTTAGTGCTGGCCTGGAGGTGTAGCGTAGGGGTAGAGGTTTAATCTTATCAAGTGGCTAAGCTAGTAGCTAGCAGGGGCGGGCGCTGCTTAAGAGGAAAAATGGGTTACTGGGATAACAGATAAAAAGCCAGCTACAGGAGGGCACAGAGCAAAGCATATCCTCGGCCCAGGCCTGGTAGCACCAGGTTAAAGGCCTCATGATAGTGACCAACTAAGCAGGCTATAACACTACCTCGTGCAACTTGGTAGCAACAGTGGCAATCTCGCGGCAACATCACTTATTTGTCCCGGCTCAGCTTATTTGTTGCGGCTAGACCTAGCTGTCTCTGCTCGGCTTATTTGCCCATACTAGTGCTATTAATTAAGAGGTCTTGGTAGGGTAATCTGCTCCTAAATAGCCTGC
>Cebus_capucinus_imitator_PRJNA485217_SSR093__coassemble_588_pt1 | contig 13431 bp, 6 predicted proteins | sample Cebus_capucinus_imitator_PRJNA485217_SSR093__metabat2_low_PE_002 | metagenome-assembled genome bin Cebus_capucinus_imitator_PRJNA485217_SSR093 | reverse complement strand
TCTTTGCTTTCCTCTGTGTTTTAGCCTGTGCGATGCGCTTAGCTATGCTCTTTGCGGCGCTCTTTGCTTTAGCGGGAGCGTGGTGCTGGTACACAAAATTTCCGGCTTTGCAATAATAATATGGCACTTTTTTGCTGAGATCTAAGGTGAATACTTAGGGTAAACTTAGGAACTTAGGTTGTGTTTGGAGGATATTCAATCCCGAGTTGGTAAAACTTGTGTGGCTGCTGCGCGGAATCCATTTACGCTTTGGCGAGATTCTGGTGAAAGTCTGGTGCGATTAGGTGAGAAAAATGATAGGAAGAGGTAGGAGTGTGGCGTGAGGTTCACAGGAAAGTTTTGGCAGTGGGTTAAGTGGCGCAGTGGGAGTTTGGCTTAGTGTGCGCCAGGGTTAGCGTAAAACTGGCTTAGTATGAGCCTGGCTTAGCCCTCATTAGGCTGAGCTTTAATTTGGGGGAGTATGGTAGGGGATGGCGCGAGCCTGCAGCGTGGTCACAAGTGAGATGATAAAAGGTTGTATCATGCTCTTTTTTAAGGACTTCTTCTTTTACCCACATGGGCACGAGTTTGTGGAGGTTACATTATCCAACCATGAGATATGCTCAGTGGCGGCTGGAGCTACCTTTACATATTTAATAAGTAATCCCAATTCTTACGAAAGAATAACTAAGCGTTGCGTAGTCTGCCTAGCCTCATAAGAGCTTACTAAGCTATTTCTCTAGGGCTAGCTCAGGAAATAGCAAAACCTCAGAGAAGTCGTGCCAATGTAAGTTTTAAGAGATTCTTCTTTTAGGACTCCTTGTTTGAGGTCTACTTGTTTAAGGATTACTTCTTATAAAGAGCTATTTCAATGTGCGGTGGGGCTCCATGCTGCTTAAAAGCCTGGATGCAAGGCATATCTTCGTGGCGCAAGTACTGGTGGATGCGACTAGCCGTAGTTGAGTCGATCCGTCCTCAAGTTCTCGTTAGCGCTAGTCAGGCTGGCGCAGCTGGCTCTTGTCACTATTGCCACTGTTGCCACTGTTACTACTGTTGCCACTGTTACTACTGTTGCCACTGTTACTACTGTTGTCACTGTTACCACTGTTGTCACTGTTACCACTGTTGTCGCTGTTACCACTGTTGTCACTGTTACCACTGTTGTCGCTTAGCTCAGGGACATAACTAAAGTCAGGATCGGGATAACTAGGCTCATTAGTGCAGAGGTTATCTTGGCTTAAACTGGAGCTCCTGTTGGTTGTGGGAGATACCGTCAGATGCGTGAGCGAGCTTTTATTAAGGTCAGGCTCTTGTTTACTCTTAAGTGGAGATAAGGAGGCATCTTTAACCGCACTGGCTAAAGTGCTAGCTAAATGCGGGGTATGCAGATTAAGCGGGCTATTTTGGCTAGGGTAGCTCATCTTGCTGCTATAGCTGCTAGGGCTAGCAGTAGCACTGCTAGCAGTAGCTCTGCTAGCGATAGCGCTGTTAGTGGCAGCACAGTTAGCGATAGCGCTGTTAGCAGTAGTGGTGGTGTTAATGCTGTTGCTAGTGCTATTAGCGGTAGGGCCAGAGTGCTGATGAGTAGCAGAGTCTTGAGCAGGGGCGCTGCTTTGGTGGTGAGCTGCGGAGGAAACGGTCGCACTCTGGTAGTCATAGCGACCGAAGGATACATGGCTCTGATAAGAATGCTTAGCACTAGTCTGAGGAGAGTAAGACATAGTACTACTAGTGTAGAGCGTTGCTCCGGCCTCATTTAATGGCGCTTGTTGGGCCCAGGAGACAAAGGTTGCCGAGCGCTGGGCCTTGCGGATCATCGCAGTAACTAATCTAATTAGGCTTTTGCTACTGGAGCCTAAGAAATCATTGATGACTTCACGAGCACGCTCTTGCGGATTAGCCATACTGTCGCGGTCGCGCCTAATGCGACTGAGAGCTAATTCAATAGTGTGCAGATCATAGCGACAATAGCGTTTGAGCAGGCGCTGTAATAATGGGGAGCGTCTTAATAAAGTGACTACTGGGAGTAAAGTCAAAATGGCGTTATCAATCTGGCGGCTGCTTTCTACTCCCTCAATGCACCAATTAACAAAGTGCTCACAATTACGGCTTAAGAGGTTGTAGTGGTCTTCACCTAGGCGCTTGAGTCCACGAGATACAGCTTGGGCGCCCGGGTAGCGCGCAAAGTAATGGTGCTGAATCTTAATGCGATGTCCGGCGGCAAAAGCTGGGAGGTCAACGACGATGACCCCCGAACTTAAGATGTATTCCAGCACCTGGCCATTACCGATATAAAGGCCATGGTGGGTAAAGCCCCGGCGGCGTGCGGTGACATGGTCACCTAAGCTTAATAATTCGCCATCAGCATAAAAGGCTTTACTCTGGAAAGGCGGCAGACTATTGCTAATGAGTTCAGAGATACAGGTCGAGAGATCGATCTTGCCGGAGCTACGGTTTTTAGCATGAGTACTTGCCGCTGCTTCTAAAGTTGGGCTAGTTTTGCTAATGGTCTTAGTAGGGCCTGTAGCGTTTGGAGTAGGCAGAGTAGGGCTATGCTCTGGCGCGGTGCTGGCTGTATTAAAGTGCGAACTCGAGTACATCGCCGCTTGCTGGTCTGGCGTAATAGTACTGTAAGAGCTAGTCTCAGGAGCGTTTGGGGCAGTTGCACTTAGCTTAGCTGCGCTTTGCTCAGGAGTGCTTGGCTTAGCTGCGCTTAGCTTAGCTGCACTTAGCTCTGTTGCGTGATATTTAGCGGTGGTTTGGTGCAGATTTAAATTATTCAGAGTGGCTGTCCTTAGGCTAGTAATGGTACGAGCAGAGCTAGATTCTCTAGTGAGATGAGAGGCACGAGCGAGCTTAGAAGCACTAGTGAAATGAGAGGCACGAACGAGGTTTGCTTTACTAGTGTCCTTAGTGGCACTAGCTAACGTTTGGTCTTTGTAGCAGGTATTAGTTTTGGTATTTAGTGAGGCTTGTGCTTTTGGGGCAAGAACAGGGCGTTGTAATGACATAAGCGCTTCCTCCTCTCGACAAGATAGACACAAACCAAATTAAGCACGAAGTCGGCTTTACTGCCTAGTTCATACTCGGGATATAACAGGGACTCACTCTATATAAGGAAGTGTTTCCCGGGCCTAAGTTTGCAGCTTAAAGTTAAGTGATGAGCTAAGTGGCTTAGAATTACATTGTTAGTTTGGGGTTTAGGGTTACGTTGTTTATTTAGGTGGCTTAGGATTTAGTTGTTAGCCAGGGATGTACGGGTTAGTTGTTTGAGGTTAAGGTTAAGCGCTAGCTATGCACTTTAGGCTATGCAATTAACGTGGCGCTGCTTGCTACTTTGTTAGCTCATTTAGCTTGGAGCCATGGTTTTAGTTGGTAATTGCCTGGAGGGCCAGGAGCTCCTTAAGTAGGGGCATGCTCTCTTAAGTAAAACCAGGTGCTCCTTAAGTAGGGGCATGCTCTCTTAAGTAAAACCATGCGCTCTTAAGTAGGGCTATGTTAAGCCAGACCGTCAGTACCACTAAGCGTGGCGAGATAAGATTATATTTCGGCAATCTTGATGTAGTTTACCCCTAATTAAGAGCTAAAGGAGGTAACTTTGATTGTCTTAGAACCATAATTTACTACAAGATTAACGCAAAATTAGAGATAGAACACATAATTTTGGTAGTAAAAAGGCTTTTTCTTGCGCTTTTGTGACAATGGTTGCCTTTAGGGGATTAAGTGCGTAATAGGCAAGGTAGAGGGAAGAAGAGTCGAAAGCACGGTGGAGAATAGCGAGGGTTTAAAGCTAGTTGGGCCCATGGATAGCTTTGTCTATAGATAGCTTTGTCCATGGGGCAAGTGGGGCTAGTTTCGGTTCAAAGCTAGCCCTGCTTAAGAGTTAACGCATTTTGCATGCTTAGCACTGGTGCTGGTTCCCGCATTTGCCAGTTAGCGTATGTGCGGGCTCCCGCATTTTGCGGCGTGGCGCGTGGTGCCGGTTAACGCATTTTGCAGCGTGGCGCGTGGTGCCGGCACATGCCTTGTGCTGGCTCCCGTATGGTGGTCTTTAGAGCGGACTAATGAGCAGGTCAAAGCCTTTAAGGTAGAAGCTCTCCGGGCAAGGCAGGGATACCATATGATCGCGATCTTGGCGTAAGGTGGTGACTAATTGGGCCTGCACTTGAGCTTCTAAAGCGGCATCAGCCAGAATCTTTTGCATCAGTTCTTCAGTCATTAAGCCCGAGCAGGAGAAAGTAAGTAAGTGTCCCCCTGGGCGCACTAAGAGCATGCCTAAGCGATTGATATCCTGATAGCCACGGCAGCCGCGCACTAAGTTGCTCTTGTTCTCGATAAACTTAGGGGGATCTAAGATCACTACATCGTATTTGTGCCCTGCCTTTACTTCATTGCGTAAAAAGGTAAAGACATCAGCCGTCACTAATTTGCAGCGACCTGGATCTAAGTGGTTATGGGCAATACCAGCCTTTGCCGCAGCTAAAGCATGAACCGAGACATCGACATTAACGACCTGGCTCGCTCCACCTTTTAAGGCTGCTAAACCAAAGCCGCCCGTATAAGAGAAGCAATTGAGGATCTTAGGACCGTGCATATTAGAACCATGTTTCTTAGGCTCCTGCATCTTAGGATCATGTTTCTTTGCTTCTGGTTCTGGGGAGTTTGCAGCTATGCTAGCGGCAAGAGCGCTCTGTAGTAATACCGCCTTAGGATTAAGGAGGGGCAGGGGAGCTTCTTGCTTTAACTGCTTACAGAGCTCATAGGTGTAGAAGCGGCTGGCGCGCTGGTCTAAGTAACCGCCAGTTTTGTGGCCATAGCGCACATCGATAGGAATATCAATGAGGTCATGCTCGCGCACATAGAGGGTAGGGGGCACCAGCTCATCGAGCGTACGTCTTTGCCCATCAGCCATAGTTAAGGCGGTGATGCACTGACTCTGTGGTAAATTCTCGCCTTTATCGTTAACGAGATTAACCTTAGTACTAGGGTTTTGTGGGTCAATTAAGCCAGCGCGTAAAGGTAAGTTCTCCTTAAGACGTGCTTTGGTATCAGAGCGCTCATAGAAGACACAAGTAGGTAAGAGCTGATAGAGGGCGGTCACAATCTCGCTAAAGAGTGCTTCCATGCCCCAGGAAGAAATAGCAATGGAGACCACCTCATTAAAGAGGTCAATAATTAAGCCAGGAAGGAGGTCACCCTCAGCTGCGACTAAGCGGAGGCCATGATTACCCTCAGCGTAGAGGGCCGAGCGCTTGTTAATGGCTTGTTGGAGGCGTTCATAGATAAAGTTAGGGCGTAAAGAGAATCCCCCACTAGCTTGAGGATCATGCTGCGCATCATCCTGATTAAAAGAGATCACGCGGAGCAAGATCTGTGAAGATGGGGAGTAGTGAGCATAAGCACAGAATTCTCCCAAGGCACTGTGTACTGCTACTAGTGTTCCTGGCGCAATCTCTTGCTTCGAGTAGGGCTGCCCATCTTTAGTGACTGAGGCAATGGCCTTAGAAAAAATCCACGGATGACGGCGCAGTAATGACTTTTCGCGCTCAGGATGCAGAGTAAAAATAACCATTAGCAAAGCCCTCAATAGTGGACATTCACAAAAAAAAAAGAAGAAATTAGTAAAGAGCCCGCGGTTCTTGGATCTAGAGGCCAGGAAAACCAGGGCGTCTTACAAGGCTCCTGGCAAGCCAAGCAACCATGGCGTTCCACAAGAAGCAAAGCAACCAGGGCAACCATGGCATCTCTCACAAAGCATGAAACCCATGGCGTTTCACCAGAAACCTGGCAAGCAGGGCAGCCTACAAGGCGTCTGGCAAGCCTGGCAAGCAGAGCATTCCACTATACTTAGTAGGATTGGGATCCCGGGTGAAGCTCAAGGATTAAGCGTACCTCAAAGACTAAGCGTAACTCAAGATCGGGGCTGTTCTCAAGGTCTTAGCGGAGCTCAAGAGCTAAGCGAACCGGCAATCTTTGGTGGAATTTAAGCCCCTGATGGATGTGCTATCTAAGCGGCATAATTTAACTAGTTAGCCCCGCGGCTCATTATACTGATTGCCTCCATCTTTGCTTAACCTTTATCTAGGGCATAGTCTCGTTGTTACTTAGATTTTATCTTGCTTGGCCCTAATCTTTATCTTGCCTCGGTATAACCTTAGCTAAGCTCTAGCGATAGGTAAAGTTAGCTAGTTTTGCGGCAGGTGGTAGCAAAAAAAGCAAAGCTTATCTTCCTAAGTAAGGGCTAATCTAGCCTGTCTAGAATGGCATTTAGTAGATTATAGATGTCTCATCTATCGTTGCTCATAAGTAAGATCCACCTTTTCCTAGGTTAGGTAGGACTCTTCGCCAGATAGGGAGTTTTCCTCATGATATACCAGCCTCGATCCCCAACTTTTAGCTATTAACTTAGAGCTAATAGACTCTATCTACAAAGCTCTAGCTAGCGCCGGAGAGAGGATGCGCTTAGGATAGTACTAGTCTAAGATTAGTTAGTTTGCTTACCAGACAGTGCTTTTTGAGTAAGTCATCCCATAGCAGTGACCCCATAGCTTTGATTCTATAGTTTTGTGTCCCATAGCTGTGATTCCATAGCTGTACGTCCCCTAGCAGTGATTTCATAGCTGTGCGTCCCATAGCATTGTGTCCTTCGCTTTTCTCTCGTCGGTCGTCCTTAAGTTTTCACCATCTTTTCATCATACTAGCCTGCATCATTACATCAGGCTTGGTAAGGGATTTCTGTCTTTATTTTGGGCTTTGCCCCAACAAACATAAGAGTTGAGAGTCGTTTTTTCTTGCTTATCTTTACTTAATTTATGTGGCTTTTCTGCCTAGTTTAGCTAGATAGTACTAAGCGCTAAGTGCAAAGAGCTGACGCGCCGGTTTCGTAAGTGTATCGAGCGTATCGAGCGTCTCCAGTATCTTAAGCATCTTAATCATCTCAAGCATCTCCAGCACCTCAGGTAGTTTCAGCGTCTTAAGCGTCTCCAGCACCTCAGGGGCTTTACAGGGATTCATGAGGTTTCATGAGGCTCAAGCTTATAAGGAAACTCAGGTTCTTAAGTCTCCTTAAGCATCTCTAGAGCCTCCAGTGCTTAAAGCTTATTAGTCCACCCAACCTCTAGGAGCTCCTAACTGGTTCGTGTAGACAAAGGATGCCGCATCCTAGCGCACTATGTAGTTACGAGGCAACATTAGTTTCGCTGAGTTAGCACCAAGCTTATCCATGGTCAGAGCAAGCTTATGCTGGTAGTTACTGCCCCTGTCCTAGTGCGAGTAAAAGTAACTAACTTAAGCTAGCTCTAGGTGGCGCCGCTTGCGCATGCAAGCTAGATGATCCTGCGAGGATAGAGCATACAGATGCCTCCTGCTCGAAGCTTTCTGCAAGAATCTGTCTGCCAAATGCTTATAGCTAAATGCTCCCGCAGCTGTAGCCTCAGGCTTGCTCTTCAAGCTGGATACTTAAGCTTGGGATTTAAGCCGGGTGTTCAAGCCGGCTTTGTAAGCAGAGTGCTAGCTCGGAAGCGCCTGGGATAAAGATAAGTTTAGGGTAGCGGCTTGCTATTTAGCATCATGAAACGTAGTACCTTAATCAAAAGTACCTTAGGCGCTCTAGTTGTGGTTGGCGCTTCTATCTATGGCTATTATCACTATCTGCAAACTCCTGCTCCTACCTATATGACGGCTACCCCAGCTGTACGTGACCTTAAGCAGCAAGTGTATGCTACTGGTACTATTGCCGGTAAGGTGGAAGTAGACGTAGGTGCCCAGGTCTCAGGCCAAATTAAGAAGATCTATGTCGAAAAGGGCGATAAAGTTAAAGCAGGCGATCTGCTTTGTGAAATTGACCCCGAGATTCAGCGTAATACCTTATCGAAAGCAGAAGCCGCGGAGCAACTCATTGCAGCGCAGATCAAATCGCAAGAAGCTGAGTTAAAGATGTTAAAAGCAGAGCATGTCAGACAGCAACACTTACTGACACGTTCAGCTACTACCGAGCAATCCGCACAACAGGCTGAGGCTAATTACATCAAAGGTGAAGCTTCTTTAGAAGCCTTACAAGCGCAGTATAAGCAGGCCTCGGTTGATGTCGCTACCGCTCATACCAACTTAGGCTACACCCGTATTACCGCTCCGATGGATGGCACTATCTACGCTATTCCGGTAGTCGAGGGACAGACGGTTAATGCAAATCAAAGCACGCCTACTATTCTGCGTATGGCTAATCTCGATACCATGACGGTGGAAGCGGAAATTTCCGAAGCTGATGTGGTCAAAGTACATCCTAATATGGATGCCCGTTTCACTATCATGGGCCTGCCTAAGCGCTATTTCCAAGCCAAGTTAAAGTCAATTGACCCTGCTCCAGCCTCAGCTGATGCCGCGAGCTCTTCTTCGTCAGCCTCATCCTCTTCAGATAGTGCTAAATCCCAAGCTATTTACTACAACGCCTTACTCGATGTCGATAATAGTGAGGGCATCTTACGTATCGATATGACAGCTTCGGTGGAAATCACTATTGCTGAGGCTAAACAAGCTAAAGCTATTCCTTTAGCCGCCGTGCAAAATGAAGATAGTAATAATCATGCCACTATTTACCAGTACACCAGCACCGGTGAAGTAGTGCCCCTGCAAGTAGAGTTAGGGGTGCGTGATGAGCAATTTGTCCAAGTACTCAATGAGGATTTCGATATCTACACTCCTCTCGTCATTGGCGAAGATGTCGCCACGGCGGCCTCCCATGCTACTAAAGCTAAGAAAAAGGTGAAGTTCTTCTAAGTTAAGCCAAGAGTAGAGCGATTGAGCTTAACTCTTGGTTAAACCAAGAGAAAGCCAGCGCTGTTTAAATCTTGGTTAAGCCAATAGTTGAGCTAGCGCACCTTAACTAGCGCTAGTAATAACTAGTAAGAACTAACAAGCTCTAGCAAGAGATAGCACGAGCTAACAAGCTCTAGCCAAAGCTACAGCTAGCACGAGCTAGCAAGCTCGAGCCAGAACTAGCAGAGACAAAGCTAGGAGCTAGCATAACTAGCAAGCTCGCGTAGGATAGCGCGAGATGCAGACTAGAGCTCACCTAATTAGGCTATATGGAACATAGGGAGAGTAGGGATTATGAGTAAAATGCGTGAAGCCAGGGAGACGCCACATATAGAGGGGGCTCAGGACAGCAGTAACGAGAGTATGGCGGTGAGTGCGTCTAAGACACTAGGGCCAGCAGCTACTACAGCCGCCGATATAGCAGCCAAGATAGCAGCAGCAAATCCTGCTGCTATATCGGTGGCTCATCCTGCTACAAGTACGCCTGAGGTCTTGTTAGACCTTAAAGAGGTTAGGCGGGCTTATCCAGCTGGTGACAGCTTCATTGAAGTGCTCCATGGCATTAATGTCCAGGTGCATCGCGGAGAAATGGTGGCCATTATCGGTCCCTCGGGCTCAGGCAAGTCTACTCTTATGAATATCATTGGGTGCTTAGATACGCCTACAGCGGGAAGCTACCAAGTCATGGGTAAAAACACCCGCTTTATGACTCCTGATGAACTTGCTGCTTTACGCCGCGATTTCTTTGGTTTTATCTTCCAGCGCTATCACCTCTTAGGCCATCTCTGCGCTCGAGAAAATGTAGAAGTACCTGCGGTGTATGCGGGCATGCGTCCGTTTCAGCGTTTGGAGCGCGCTACGGAATTATTACAAAAACTGGGTTTACAGGAAAAGGTACTCTATCAGCCTACTCAACTCTCTGGTGGTCAGCAACAGCGTGTCTCCATTGCCCGTGCTCTTATGAATGGTGGCCAGATTATCTTAGCCGATGAGCCAACCGGTGCCTTAGATACTAAGTCCGGTCAAGATGTCATGCGCATCTTACAAGAGCTTAATGAGCAAGGGCATACCATTATCATTGTGACCCACGACCCGCGGATTGCCGCCTGCTGTCGGCGCGTTATCGCTATTCAAGATGGCACCATTAAGTCAGATACCCTTAATGAGCATGTCGCATCTCCCCAAACGCTGCAAATAGCAGCTGACGCAAAATTAGGACATGCGCCAGATAGCTTGCCGGCGGGCAATTCTGGGCATAGTAGAGCGACGGCTGCTAGTGCCACCACGACTGTAACGACTAAGCCAGGAGCGGCAGGGGCGGGCGCCGCCATAACACTAAACCTCATAGCAGCTAGGGGCGGCGCTGAGGCTAGAAGCAGTGATGATACTAGGAGCCACAATGAGGCTGATACCCGCGCTAGTGTTCAGGTGAGCCAGGCTAGCCTTGCTTCTCAGAGTAGTACCTGGCGTAAGCTCTGGGCTAGTACCGTCGCTTCTCGTACCGATCGGCTCCATGAGGCCTTTATTATGGCCTATCGAGCTATGGTGGCTAATGGCTTACGCACCTTACTGACTATGCTCGGTATTATCATTGGCATTATGGCCGTAGTGTCGGTGGTAGCTCTCGCTCGTGGTGCTTCAGAAAAAGTATTGGCTAGTATCTCTGCTATGGGTACTAATACTATTACGATCTACCCTGGTAATCGCATGGGTGATGTCCGCTCGGGTAAAGTACAGACTATGAGCCCCCGTGATTTAATTGCTTTACAGGGCCAACCTTTTGTTGACTCTGCTTCTGCTACTATTCAGACTAATAGCACCGCGCGTTTTGGCGCCCTAGAGTCATCGGCTACTGTTCAAGGCGTTTCGATTGAGTTATTCCGCGTCTATGGACTTAAATTAGCCACAGGACGTATTTTTGATAGCCGCGAAATTGAGGAAATGGCCCAGGTCTGTGTCATTGATAACAACACTAAGCAGCTCTTTTTCCCTACCGCTAATCCGCTCGGCCAAAATATTCTCATTGGTAATGTCGCGGTACGAGTGGTGGGTGTGCTACAAGACACTGACGCTAAAATTATTAAAGGGCAGACTCCTACTATCTTTATGCCTTTTACTTCGGTGATGACTCGCGTGATGAACCAGAACTATCTCTCCTCGATTACTATTCGCATTAAAGATAGTTTTGCCGCTCCAGTAGCCGAGAGCGCGATTAAATCTATGCTCAAAGCTCGTCATGGCCGCGTTGATTTCTTTTTCCAATCTTCAGATACCATTAAGAAATCAATCGAAGAAGCCACCAGCACCTTTACCCTGATGATTTCCGCTATTGCTGTCATTTCCCTCATTGTAGGTGGCATTGGCGTTATGAACATTATGCTGGTGTCAGTTACCGAGCGCACCAGAGAAATAGGTATTCGTATGGCCGTAGGGGCGCGCCGCTCCGATATCTTGGCGCAATTCTTGATTGAGGCCGTCTTAGTCTGTATGTTAGGTGGTCTCTTAGGGGTTCTCTTTTCTTATGGCGTGGGGCAAATTGTCATGGAGCTTTCTCCTAGTATTACCCTCTCTTACTCCTTAGATGCGGTACTAGCAGCGGTCATTACTTCATCTATTATCGGTATTGTCTTTGGTTTTATGCCGGCCCGTGCTGCATCTCTCTTAAATCCTATTGATGCTCTCGCCCGCGAGTAATCAAGCCTAGCTTCGCGCCAATACTCAACAATCCTGTCTCCTTGCCCACGAGTAGACAATCCTGGCCCCGCACCAATATTAGCGGGGGAAGGTAGGGGCCGAGCCTTATCCCCGCCGGAGGCGTGATCTTTTGCTCCCGGCAGGGTCATTACCAAAGGCTCTCTGTCCTCGCAGAGCTAGATCTTGCTTCCTTAGTCTCACGTCAGGATGAATTCGAACTGGTAGCCTGTTTCTGCAGTCTCGGCCAGGATGAGTTCGAACTAATAGCTTGCTTCTGCTAGCTTATGCTGGCACAAGTTAAGCGCGCTTCCACCGCATTTATGCTCTCAGGCGTAGAGCTAAGCTTTTTCATAAGTTTAGTCCGCTTGGCCTCTTGCTCCGGCCATGATAATGTTGCTAGCGTAGCTGTTAGGTAGAGAGTATCTTTACCTTTATTTTGCACCCCGGCCCGCCATGCTCTATGTAGCTATCTCTTCTTGAGGGGGCGGCCTCTAGTACTGCCTTTAGCTATGCCTGAGCCTCTAAGGCGAGATATGATGTTACTTAGTGTCCTTTTCCCTGCGATTACTTAGATCCCCCTTGCCTGCGGTTCCATAGCAGGGCGATGATATGCTGTTGTTGGGGCTGCCTCTTTCTTCTTTTTCGGCATCTTTTCTTTATTTCTGCTTTATCTCTTCTTTTATCTACCGTTCCTCTTAGTCCTGAGCCATTCTTGTCTATTTTTTTTTTCTCCACTGTTTTTCTGCGGTTGATACGCTGCTTTTGCTGCTTTGACTGTGGTTTGAGGGCTGCTTTGGCTGCATTTTGTGCCTGCTTTTGGTGCTGTATTTGGTGCTTCTTTGGTTGTGGTTAGGGGCTGCTTTTTGGCTGTTTTTTGCTGTTTTTACTGCATTTTTGCGGGGATATTGGAGTTAATGTTACTGGGTTTGAGGCTAATTTTGGGGAATTAACTCTAGTCGTGATTATGCCAATGGACGTGATTTTTTTGGGCGTTGCGCGGATCTTTTTAGGGCGGTTATGCCAAGAGTAGCTCTTGCTGCGGGGAAAGCGTGGTCCCCTTAGGGCTAAGTAGAGGTAGAGTATGTTATAGGTACTTGCAGTAAGCTATGGCTTACTTCCTAAGTTACTCATAAGTTTGTCTCATGTAGAATGGGCACCGCTTTTTCAGGCTAGATATAAATAAGCTTCTGATCATGGGGCATAGTATGGCTGAGTCATGGTGCTTAGCTCTGTTATAGAGTTGGCTTTAAGTGAGAGGAACTATGGGAAAGGCGGGGTTTAAGTGGACTAAGCTTGGGCTTTAACGGGCTAAGTTTGAAGTTAGTTTGGCCTTTTTCTCGGTAGGCTCTTTAGTCTTACTTTGGCTATCAGGAATAGTCAGGGACAGTCAAAGGAGCTCTGGAACAGTCCGTGGTGGTTAGGGCTAGTCAGAGACAGTCCAGAGCAGTCTGGAACAGTCTGAGATAGTTCAGAGCAGTCTGGAACAGTCTGAGATAGTCCAGGAACAGTCAGATGCAGTTCGGGCCCGTCAGGTTGGTATTATTTAATGCTGGAATGAGGTTAAACAGCAATGGGGATTACCAACAAGCAGTTACTTTGTATCTTAGAAAGTTTAGCCCCAGCACTTTAGAAAGAGGTGAAAGCTGCTATCGGAGTATATAGGTTAAACGATAAAAGCCGCTTAGCGCCTGCCACATTGCCTCTATAAGTTAGTTGGCGATGTCCTGTTTTTTTTTCGGTTTTTTCTTGCTTTGTCTTAACTTTACTAACTTTCCTAAGCTTTGGCAAAATATTGCGGCGTTACTATAGATTTAAACAAGCCCAGCTTCGCATAATTTAGCCTATGGCTCCACATAATTTAGCCTATGGCTCCACATAACTTAGCTTCAGGCTCCACATAACTTAGCTTCAGGCTCCACATAACTTAGCTTCAGGCTCCACATA
>Cebus_capucinus_imitator_PRJNA485217_SSR093__coassemble_585_pt1 | contig 13454 bp, 7 predicted proteins | sample Cebus_capucinus_imitator_PRJNA485217_SSR093__metabat2_low_PE_002 | metagenome-assembled genome bin Cebus_capucinus_imitator_PRJNA485217_SSR093 | reverse complement strand
GGAGCTTCTTCTCCTAACCATCCCCTCAAAAAAGGATGCTCCTTTTTTATTGCCATTCTAATGCAGGCTATTTAGGAGCAGATTACCCTACCAAGACCTCTTAATTAATAGCACTAGCGTAGCAATACAGAACTAGCGTAGTGATACAGCGCAAGCGTGGCGATACAAAACTAGCGCTGCGCTAAAGAGCAAGCGCTGCTACCGATTTTTTTTAAGCGGCGTCCTCAGCTTTGAGAGTAGCCTGCCTCCTGGAGATTAATACATGTTTGGACTTCTACTCAAAACCTTTGAATACCTGGCGCCCCTGTCAACGCTGACCTATCTCTCGTCTAAGCTTACTGACGCTAAGCTTGGTAGCACCACCCAATGGTTAATCCGCAAATTTATCAGCACTTACAACATCAATGTCTCCGAGTGCCTTAATGAAGATCTCAAGAGCTACCAGACCTTTAACGAGTTCTTTATCCGTCAGCTTAAGCCCGAGGCCCGCCCTATCGCTTCTTCCGATGTGGCCCGCGCTGTTTCTCCAGTGGACGGTACTGTAGGTCAAGCCGGCCCTATCCAATCGGGTCGCTTAATCCAGGCCAAAGGCATTGATTACAGCTTAAACGGCCTCTTAGGTGGCAATAACCAGAATGTGGCTCCTTTTGCTAACGGCATCTTTGCCTGTATTTACCTCTCCCCTGCTAACTATCACCGTATCCACATGCCTCTTGATGGTAGGCTACTCCGTACTGTCCATATCCCAGGACGCCACTTTCCAGTAGGACGCCGTAATGTCTCCTACATGGATGACCTCTTTACTAAGAATGAGCGTCTCGTGTGTATCTTTGATACGGCCTATGGCCCCTTAGCTCTCGTCATGGTGGGTGCCGCGCTGGTAGGCTCCATTGGTACCGTATGGGAGGGCACCATTGTGCGCCGCTCGCAGGTGGAGGAAAAAGACTTTAGTGAGCAAAACCTCACCTTTAAGCGGGGCGATGAAATTGGCCACTTCAAGTTTGGCTCTACCGTCATTACCGTGTGGCCACAAGAAATAGGCGCTTTAGCCCCAAGTATTGTCCCTGATGCGGTCATGCGCATGGGTAAACCGCTGATTGCTAACCCCCAGCTAGCCCATAACTAGCTCACAACTAGCTAACAGCAATCCCCCAGCAAGCTCAAGGCTAGCCCAAAGCTAGCCTATAGCCAAGCCCAGCTCCAGCACGGTGAACCCAGAGCTATACCGCAACCAGCCCGCTGCTAATCCCAGCCGCACTTGCCCTAATCTGCCGGAAAGCTGCATTAAGTCTGATACTGCCTGGTGCTACTGCGGGGGAGTACAGATTGGTCCCACATTGCCACTAGTGGTTGGCGATTATGCTCTTAAGCAGCAATAGCAGCTCCATAGTAGCCTGATCCACCTTTACATCTTTAAAAAGCGAACTCAATGCCGACGAAATAATAGCTAAACATTGAGTAGTCATACCAGTTTTATAAAGATCTTACGGAGCTATTTCTCTATGGTTAGCCAAGGAAGGCACCAAAACCTCACAGAAGTCGTGCCCATGTGAGTTAGGGCAACCAGTGCTACGGCTTTGGGCGCACCACTGCCACAGCGCAGGGAGTAAAGCCACGGTGCTGGGGCTAGAGCCTCAGCGCTGGGAGTAGAGCCACAGTAATTAGGGCTAGAGCCACTGCCCGGGGATTACTGCTATAGCGCTGGGAGTTGAGCTACTGAGCCAGGATTACTGCTACAGCACTATAACCACTAGCACAGTGTTTAGCCTCGAGCCATGGGGCTTACATTGGCTCTCGTGCCGTAGTTAGCTCCACTCCTGTGGCTATCTTTTAACCATCTTCTCACCATCTTTTGACCCTATTTTGCCCATAGCCTCATGTTCTAGAGCTCAGAGCGTGCTAATACTCACAATCTATAAGTAAAACTAATCATTCCTAACCTTAGCCTAACCAAATTTCTACTAAAATATGCATATACTCTTATCTGCACCCTATCTTGTAAGCTCTACTTTATCTCTTAACACCCCAAGAAGTTCCTGTCTAGGAGAGATTACTGTTGAGAAGAAGCTCCAGTTGAGAAGAGTTCCTGTTGAAAAGAAGCCTACCTACTGCCTTAAATATGGCTTTTAAGTGAGGGGCTATAACGATAAGAGGCTTTGCACCTGGGACTGGTATAAGGCTGGAGAGGACTATTAGGTGGCGTGGTGGAGCGAGCTGGTTAAGGCTAGTAAAGCTAGTGCCGCTAGTTAGGTCTAGCTAAGGTTAGTGCAGCTAGTTAAGACTAACTAAGATTAATATGGTTAGACTGGAATGGTACGACTAGTACCGCTAATTAGGGTGGTTCCGTCGGTTAAGGTTAATAGTGAGGGCTAGAGTTAATTAAGAACGCGGTGTCGCGTTTGCGCTAGGGTGAGGCCTGGCGTTAGGTCTAGCTTACTTAAGTTAGCGCCGCAAATGGCTAGGTTATGCCCCTCCAAGTGAAAAAATAGGTCTTTTGGGGCTCAGAAAATAAGGGCTAGCTCACAGCGTTAGCTAGATATTGAAATTTAGCTACCAACCTCGCTACTCTTTCGCTAAAATAGCTTGTTAGTTAGCATAAATAAGCACATCTATGATGTTAGGATATCGCCGCTATCCCACCCCAAAAAACTAGCCCCATTAATTTTTCTTGCGCAATATCGCTTTTTTGTGATGTCAGCGGCAAAGTTTATATTAAACGCGGTAAAATAATATTTTGAGCAACCGTCCAAACTTGCACACAGGACGGAAGCAAACTCCTTAATTCTTTCGCAAGCAAGAGGATGGGAGAGCCATTAGGCTCAACAATCAAGCTGAATCTATAACTGTAGGACAGTACGACCAAAAGTTACTGCTCCAATCTTTCTCTACATTAGATTAACTAATCTATTAACTTTTTAGGGTCTGGGTTCTTCAATCGGGGTTAAATAAGGACAATTGGTGGCGCCTGTTAGCTAGTTTAAGCGCTGAAGCTAGTTTAGCGACTTTAGCAAGTCGCGCTTGCTTAGTAAGCCTTAGCATGTACCAAGCTGTCTTCCTTTTTAGCCACTACTTCAGCACCAAGGTAGAGATTAAAGAACACTAGCTATGGAAAAGATAGGCGCTTGTCCCTCAGGACAAAGCAAGCATAAGGACAAAGATCAAAGCGCATAAACGCAGTGGGAAGACTGCGCTAAAGCCACAGAGCTTAAGCTTTAAGGCTGAGAAAGTCTGGGAGCGTAAATAAGCTTAACTTAAGATAATTAAGGCCACTGCCTGCTCGATCTTACGTCACTATTTAGTACTATAGTTAGGCTCAAGCCCCCTAGCAATCATACTTAACCGCTACACGATCAAAACGGCTAGCTCCTACCTATTAAGGTTAGGGATAAAGCTCTAGCTCTGGCTAGGATAAGGCCAGGCTCAGGCTCGTTATCACACGAGCTAACAGCTTAGCCTAGGTGTTTAAATACGGTAAGTACCTTAAGTGCTAGCAATATAACTTGAGCACAAACCGCTAAAAGGGTAAGAAAGCATAAGCCAATAGAGGGGATAAGCTAACCTTACTCACGAAGAACTCCCTAAGAAGAGTTATTTCCTAAATTCCTTTACATCAGCCAGTTATGCCTAGGTTTAACTAGCTAGTGTTTTTTGCGCTCTTAATACTAGAGTTGGCTTTAAGACCATTGTAGAAGCTAAGGCCTTACGAAGTTGTGATACTAAGTAGTGATACGAAATATTAAGAAGACTCAGAATTTAGAGAAAAGTAAGGAGCAAGCGGCAGCAAATCAAGCCGCGAGGCTTATATTTGCGCGTTGCGCCCCATGGGTGAGCTAGTGAAAGGATGCGATTTCAAGAGCCAAAATAACTTTGTGTAAGATCTGTAAGCTTGTTCAAGCTTTACTTCTTACTTAGTTATGGCGGGTCGATATACTATATCTATAGTGGTATATTTAGACACGATTTTTGCTGACTGCCTCGGGTGAGATCTGTCGTTACAACACATCCAGGCTTAGGAGATACACGTGGAAAAAATTCAAGCTGACGTTGCAATCGTCGGTGCTGGTGGTACGGGCTTGCGTGCAGCTATCGCAGTTGCTCAGGCTGATCCAAAGCTTCGCGTTGCACTTATTTCTAAGGTTTACCCAATGCGTAGCCACACTGTGGCTGCTGAGGGTGGTGCCGCCGGTGTGGTTCGTGATGACGACTCCTATCAGAAGCACTTTGAAGACACCGTTGCTGGTGGTGACTGGCTCTGCGAGCAGGACGTAGTTGAGTACTTCGTGCGTCACACCACTGAGGAGCTTTTCCAATTAGAGCACTGGGGCTGCCCATGGTCGCGTAAGGAAGACGGTGACGTCAACGTCCGTCGTTTCGGCGGTATGAAAGTACCACGTACCTGGTTCGCCGCTGATAAGTCCGGCTTCCACATGCTGCACACCTTATTCCAGACTTCGGTGCAATTCCCATCCATTCACCGCTTCGATGAGCACTTTGTGCTGGATCTCTTAGTTGAAGATGGCGTCTGCCGTGGTGTCGTTTGCTTCGACCTGCAAAACGGTGTCTTCCGTCAGATCAATGCTAAGTCTGTCATTATCGCCACTGGCGGTGCTGGCCGTGCCTACATCTTCAATACCGATGGTGGCATCGTGACCGGCGACGGTATCTCCTTAGCTTATCGCCATGGTGTGCCTATCCGTGACATGGAATTCGTCCAATATCACCCAACCGGCCTCTTAGGCTGCGGTATCTTAATGACCGAGGGTTGCCGTGGTGAGGGTGGCGTGCTCTATAACAAGGACGGCTACCGTTACTTACAAGACTACGGCTTAGGCCCTGAGACCCCAGTAGGTCAGCCTAAGAACAAGTTCATGGAGTTAGGCCCACGTGACCGTCTCTCCCAAGCTTTCTGGAACGAGTCTCGTAAGGGCCGCACCATTAAGTATCCATTAGGCGAAGCCGTGCACCTCGACCTCACGCACTTAGGTGAGAAGTACTTACACGAGCGTCTCCCACTCATCTGCGAATTAGCTGAGACCTACTCCGGTGTGGATCCAGTCAAGCAGCCAGTGCCAGTACGCCCTGTAGTGCACTACACCATGGGTGGTATCGAGACTGATGGTAAGACCGCTACCCGTATGGCTGGCTTATATGCCGCTGGCGAGTGCGCCTCCGTTGGTATCCACGGTGCTAACCGCTTAGGCTCCAACTCCTTAGTTGAGACCATCGTGTTTGGTAAGCTTGCCGGTGTTGAAGCCGCTGAGCGTGCTCACTCCTTAGCTGATTACGATTCTGCTGAGCTCACTCGTCAGGCTGAGGCTGCTGAAGCTCGTGCTCTCTCCTTATTTGATGTTAAGGGTGATGAGTCGCAATCTAAGATCCGTACTGAGATGGGTAACTCCATGGAGAAGGGCGTCGGTATTTACCGCGAAGCCGAGACCATGCAAGAGACCATCGATGTCTTAAAGAATCTCCGTACTCGCTTAAAGAACGTTCCACTTACCGACCGCGGTCGTGTCTTCAATACCGAGTGGATGAACCTCATCGAGTTAGGCTACACCTTAGACTGTGCTGAAACCATGGTCTACTCCGCAATTAACCGCAAGGAATCCCGTGGTTCGCACCAGCGCTTAGACGGTCCAGATGGCGCTTACAAGGAGCGTGACGACAAGAACTTCTTGAAGCACACTCTCGCTATCTACAATGCTGAGACTGGCTTACCAGATATTTCCTACAGCGAAGTCAAGATCACTACCTTCCAGCCAGCTAAGCGTGTCTATGGCGCTGAGGCAGAGGCGGCAGAGGCAGCTAAGAAGCAGCAGCAGGAGGCTCAGAAATAATGGACCAGAAGACAATGAAGATTACCGTCGTCCGCTACCGTCCAGAGCAGGATGACAAGCCATGGGATCAGACTTTTGATGTCCCTTACATCCATGAGACCTCCGTGTTAGAAGCCCTCTTCTACATCAAGGATCACTTCGAGCCTAGCCTCTCGTTCCGTTGGTCTTGCCGTATGGCCGTCTGCGGTTCCTGCGGTATGATGGTCAATGGTGTGCCTCACATCGCTTGTAAGACCTTCTTACGCGATTACGAGGGCGGTGAAATCCGTATCGCTCCACTGGAGAACTTCCCTGTTGAGCGTGACTTAGTGGTCGACCTCTCTGATCTTATCGAGAAGATCGAGCGCATCAAGCCATACATCATCCCTGCAGAGAAAGACAAGAATATGCCTTTAAACAAGGCCTATCGTCAGACTCCACAGCAGATGGAAGCCTATCGTCAGTTCTCCCAGTGCATCAACTGCGGTTGCTGCTACGCTGCTTGCCCTCAGTACAAGCTCAACAAGGAGTTCATTGGACCTGCGGCTCTGACTCTGTTGTATCGCTACAACATCGACAACCGTGATGGCGGCAAGGCCTACCGTATGCCATACCTCAGCGCTGAGGAAGGTGTCTGGAGCTGCTCATTCGTTGGTTACTGCTCTGAGGTTTGCCCTAAGCATGTCGACCCAAGCTCTGCTATCCAGCTGGGCAAGAAGATGAGTGCCACCGAGTACGTGATCAGAATGTTCAAGCCGGAGTAAAACCATGGACGCAAATAACTACCGTAAGCCTTACAATCCTCCGATTGATACCTTTTGGTGGACCAAGAATCCTTTCTACTTCCGCTATGTTCTGCGTGAAGGAACCGCTGTCTGTGCCCTCTTCGTTGCCTTAGAGATTCTCTTTGGTATGTTCATGTTCCTCATGAGCGACCTGGGCTCCAGCATTGACACTGCTCAGAGTGCTGCCCCTTACCTCTGGTGGGTGAACTCTTTCTTAGGCAATCCATTAGTGCTGCTCATTAACTTAGCCTGCTTAGCGGCAGTGCTCTTCCACGCTGTGACCTGGTTTGCTTTAATGCCAAAGGCCGTGCGTGTGTTCATGAACAAGCACACCACTGAGCTGGTGCCTGAGTCGTTCACCATGGGTGCTCTCTATGCTGCTTTAGGTGGCGCCACCGTGGTTATCTTAATCGCTGCTTTTGCCAGCATGTAAGGAGTTTCAGCGATGCACAAGAACCCTAATCTTCCAGCTCCAGCTGACGAGCCAGTCTATTGGTTACTCTTTGGTGCCGGTGGTATGGCTGTCGCCATCGTGCTTCCTGCTATCATTATCTTAATGTTAGCTGCGGGCTTATCTTCTCCAGACATTAACTCTGGTCTGTTAAACTTTGAGCAAATCAAGGGTGCCCTGGGCAACTGGTTTGTCTCCTTAATCGTCTTCAGCGTGATGACCGGCGTGTTCTTCCATGCTTTCCACCGCATGTACCACTCCCTCCACGAGTTAGGCGTACACGTGACCAAGCTGCACTGGTTCCTTTTCTACGGTGCTGCTGCTGGTGCGACTTTCTTCACTTTAGCTATTCAAGTCGCGATTTACTTCAAGCTCTGGTAAGAATTAACCGGACTTTGTAGTTCCAAAAAGCTGGCCCTCGGGCCAGCTTTTTTTTGCTTAGTACCGAGCAACGCCGCCCTAACTAACGCCAGCTCCATCCCACCGACCCCACGCCAGATCCATTCCGCCAAACTTGCACCAACCTCGTCCCTTAGACTAGCATCAGGTATAACTCTCCCTACTAGCCCCTAGTCTGAACCACCCTACTAGAACTGCTTTAGTAGCTTACACTACCTCTTAAAAACTTACCTCCCTGTCCTGCCAAGAGCCGAAAGCATAAGTTGGCTCGACACCCCACTAATATTACCCCAATCTGCCTATTACCCCAATCTGCCTAGCCCTTATCTTTAGCCAACTTAAGAGCGTCCTGCTATTGCGCCAAATAGTCAGAGCGCATCAGTTCACGAAGACTAAAGACACTGATAAATAGGCTAAAGACGCTGATAAGGAGGGGCAAGACTCTGATAAAGCTACTCTCAGCTGTTAGCAAGGTGGCTTAGGATAACGGAGGAAATGCAAGATAGATTAGTAAGAGATGGGTAGGAGCTTTGGATAAGTTTGGCCAGAACTTTAGGGAAGTCTTGCTGAAGCTTTGTAGGCAAGAGGCAGGAGCTTTGGGGAAATTGACGTGGGCTAGGGCTTTACCTTATCACCATATCTATTCTTAGCTAAGATTATATGCACAGAGTCGCAGAATTACGTGCTTATAACATGCTCAATGTTGGTTAGCCGCAAAAAAATATTGGATAAATCGCATTTCTTAACCGCATTTATAACATCCTTTTGATATAATTTGCCCCTCACAAACAGGAAAGAAATCCGCTGAGGTAGTCCAAGTGCTGAAAAAAACAAAGATGGTTTGCACCATTGGTCCAAAGTCTGAAAAGCGCGAGATCATGGAGTCCCTGTTAAACGCAGGTATGAATGTCATGCGTTTAAATTTCTCTCATGGTGACTGCGAGGAACATGGTAATCGTATTACCAATCTGGAAGCCATCATGAAAGAGACCGGCAAAATCTTTGCGGTATTGCTGGATACTCGTGGACCAGAGATCCGTACTGGCGTCTTAGAGCAGAGCCAAGAAATCCAATTAGTCACTGGTCAGAAGATTACCATTACCACTGATAACACTATCGTGGGTAATCGTGAGCGCATCAGCGTGACTTATGAAGGACTGGCTAAGGACTTAAATCGCGGTGACATCGTGCTGTTAGACGATGGCTTAATCGCTCTTAAGGTCTTAGATACTACGGACACTGAGATTTTCTGTGAAGTGCTCAACAATGGCACTTTAGGTGAGAAAAAGGGCGTTAACCTGCCAAACACTCACATCAGCATGCCATTCCTTTCCGAGCACGACAAGCGCGACCTCCTCTATGGTATTGAGCGTGATGTCGACTTTGTGGCCGCCTCCTTTACCCGTAACCGTCGCGACGTGTTAGACATTCGTGAGTTCTTAGATGCTCACGGTGGCGGGAATATCCACATTATCGCTAAGATTGAGAACCAAGAGGGTCTCGACAACTTCGAGGATATTCTCGCTTTAGCTGATGGCATCATGGTGGCCCGTGGTGACTTAGGTGTGGAAATCCCAGCTCAGGAAGTTATTTTCCACCAGAAGAACATCATCAAGCGCTGTAACGAAGTGGGTAAGCCAGTAATCACTGCGACCCAGATGCTTGACTCGATGATCAAGAACCCACGTCCTACCCGTGCTGAAGCCGGTGACGTTGCTAACGCGATCTTAGATGGCACCGATGCCGTGATGTTATCGGGTGAGTCGGCTAAGGGTAAGTATCCTTTCGAGGCCGTGTCCACCATGGCTACCATTTGTAAGCGCACTGACCGCGAGGTTAAGGCTCGTACGCATTTAAGCGGTACCCCACATGAGGCTACAGTGACTGAGGCGGTGTGCTTATCGGCGGTTGAGGCTTCCGAGAACTTACACACTCCATTAATCGTAGTGGCTACCGAGCGTGGTCATGCTCCAATGGCTCTGCGTAAGTACTTCCCAAGCTCCCACATCTTAGCTTTAACTTCTAATGTGAAGACCGCCCGTCAGCTCTGCTTAGTCCGTGGTGTGATTCCTAAGTTAGTCGATAAGATTCAATCGACCGACCAGTTCTTCCAGTTAGGTAAGTCTGTCTCCTTAGAGACTGGTTTAGCTAAGCCAGGTGACAAGATCTGCTTAGTGACCCGTGCTATGGCTCCAGCTGGCACTACTAACACTCTGTCGATTCAAACTATCTAATTAGTCTAGCTCTGCTGCCAAGATTAATCAGTCTCGCTATATAGCTTAGAGCTATATAACTTAGCTAATCAATCTAGCGCTGTAGCTTAGCTCAGCATACTGACTAAAATTCCAAGCTAAGCGGCCTCAAAGCTACTCCGACGCTCCGTTAGACTAGCTCGGCCGCCCTCCAAGTTTGACGACTACATTAGTCTGAGCCCTCACCAGCATGACGGTTTAACTCTGTTGGCAGCAACTACAGCAAGTAGTAAGTAGCTCATCTGCGCCTGTTGCCCCGCGCCCCGCAACTTTTGCAACAAGGCGATGTCGCAACGCTATACAGCAAAGCTATGTAGCTCCGCAAAGCTATGTCGCAGCACATGCTGCAAGGACATGCAGCTCTAAAAAACGGCAATACCTAATGGTGACAGGACACGCAGCCCAGTGCTCGTAAGCTACAGACAAAATAAAAGGGAGTGCCCTTACGGGTTCTCCCTTTATTTTTGCGCCTTGCCGGCACCAAGCTATATCACGCTAAATCACGTTAAAAGCTGCTTAGCTAGCTTAAGCGACGCTGCAGCTATGCGCAGAGGTGGCGCCGGCTAAGCTATAGGCTACATCCAGCAGGCCCTAGTGCTCAGGCTGCGCTCTTGGCACTATGTGCGCTATTAGCGCTATGTGCACTATTGGCGCAGCATGATGCAGCAGTCGCTCAGCCAGCTACAGCAGGCGCGCAGGCGCGAAGCACTCTGCGGTATACGCTCAGCCGGCTACGGCAGAGCCTCAGCCAGCTATGGCAGGCCAGCGGCTTCCTAGCCTCTTGCCCTCTTATTCGTAAGCAAAGCCCTTACGGTTACGCTCACGACGGGCACTATCTACACTCTCAAACTTCTTTAAGATGGCAGCGTTTTGCTCTTCCTGCACATCCTCAGGGATTTGATCCCAAGCCTCTTTAATTGGGGTAATGAGACGGATAATCTCATCGATATGAGCTACATCATCGTCGATGTTAGCCTCGCTTAATTGGTTCTTCATGTACTCATAAAGACCAATGATGCGGTTGCCTAACTCCTCATTATAGGAGACATCAACGGAGCCTTGTAAGCCATTTAAGATACCCATGGCCTTGCTGATATAAGTAGCCTTTTGGGCCTTATCGCTGGACTGAATAAAACCCTTAGCCTGGTTTAAGCGCTCGATGAGAGCCTCAAAGAGCATCTGGGTAATACGGTAAGGGGAGGCCACTAACATCTCGGCTTCAAGCTTAGTGCGATTGTAAGCCTTAAGATTGCGTCCATACGCCATGTTGTTCTCCTTTATATATCAGTCTGCGTCATGAGCTCAAGGCTCGTCGCCTCTAGAGACATAACTAAAGGCATCCCGAACAAAAAGATATCAAAACCAAGAAACAGAAAAAACTAGCCTATCTCACCTAGCAGCAGAGAGGAATTAACGAGATAACCAAGCTAGAAAAGATAGTACTATTCCTAACACTTGCTCGAGCTTGCGCACTTCTAGCCTTTGCTAGAGCTTATATAGCTTCTAGCTTTGCTAGCACTTCTCGCTCTTTAGAACTTCTTCACTCTTTATTATAAGCCGATCTATTATCGTGCTTTTTAGCGGATATAGCACTAATTGCGCCAATTAAAATCAACAACCGTGCTAAGCTCTATAGCCCCCACGGCCAACATGCTCTACTCTTTTCAAGAGCTAACATGCCCTACTAGTTACCGGGCCAACTATACTTTACTTATAACTACTAGACTCGATTAAACCTTACTACTACCAACTAGCCAGTCCTCTTTTCATCTCTAGCCTACGCTAGGCGCACTACCTCTAGCGGGAGCAAGCATCAGTGCTACTAATAAGAGGCATCAGCATAAAGTAAAGATTATGCGATACAGAAAGCTTTGCTCTTAGAGACGCTTTGCTCTCAAAGGAGCTTAGCTATCTATGTAGCCAGAGTAAGCCCCATAGCTACAGATAATCTCTAACTAATGCCCTAACTAATTCCTTATTTCCGGCCTATTTACCCTCTGACTAAGGCCCATCATCTTAGCATATAGCCCTTGCTCTATCTATATTTTAGCTAAGATTTGTCTACCTTAACTCGCTAGAACCTGAGGGGGTAATGCAAGTACCACCTCTGTAACTAGGCCAAGTACTGCTGCAAGAGCTGTTGCCAGAGCTGTTACAAGCACTGCGTCCGTATTACGGCACGCGCTGTGGTGAGCCCATCTATAGCGCTCCAGCACGCACCGCTGCAACACATCGACACAGGGAAAAATAACGCTAAGGCACTAAGGCGCTCGGGGCACTTGGAGCACTTGGAGCCTAAGAGCGCTCTGCCGCAACTGCCAGCGTCTTATGCTCGTGTACAAGATACACATCGAGCTACACATGGAAGCAAGTAAGATAAGTAGGTGGCCATACACGGCGTGATGACTTTATCAATGTACTGAGGATTACTTAACAGAGACTTAGGAGACCCATAATAAAATAGCTAGCGGGCTGCCTATCTTACTTGGCTAGAGCGCACTCTAGCTTACGCAAAACAAGCAACTCCGTTAGCTATTCAAGGATATTAGCGGAAGCTTTAAGAAAAAAGTACTAGCAGTATTGATACTATGCTCCTCTAAGAACGAGTAATACTACCTTTTAAGGATGCCATATGCTCGGTCTTATCAGACAAGAACAAGATCCTGGCTCCGACCTGCCACAGATCTGCTCTTATCAAGTTAACTGGTGCATCTTAAGTTAACAATAAGTCTCACGCCAATTAGTAGCACCTATGCTCATTAGTAGCGCTCAGGCCAATTGCTAACGCTCATGATCATTGGTAGCTCTCATGCTACTTAGTAACATGCTTACTAAGAAGTGACTCTCAAGTTAACCGCTGTATCTCTAGAGACTTGCTATAGTAACCTCAACCAGCAAGCTCGCACGTACCCGCAGCAACAAAGCTTAAGGCTTTTAGGAAAAGAGATGTGAACAGACTAGACGAGCATGTGTAAGATAGCGCGCTACTCCTACTAGGTTGGCTTAACCCACGTGTTGGGTTTAACCCCTGGTTTATGTTTTACCCATGAGGTCGCGCTGCATCAATCTGGTGACTACATTTACCTGGTGGTAGCTGCACCTACCTGGCATCTAGAGCCCACCCGAACTGCCTGCGATTAAGCAATCTCGTCTAACACCGAACCCCGTAAGCTCTCGGTATCGTGAGCAGTAGTTAAGCCTTTAGACTTCAGGCTTGGGGTAGTCATCATATCGTCATGAGCCATACGCTGCTCATACTCTTTGATGGTAGCTTGAATGCGCAGGAATTCTTCAGATGGAATTTGACGGATAACTTCATCGGAAGCGGCATCAATCACATTGATAATACGGGCATCTTCAAAGTCTTCGTCCGTGTCAAAGCGTAAAGCCAGCTGCTTTTGGTTAAGGGAAGCAATAAGCTCTTTAGCTTCAGCTAAAGCTTCTTTCTCCTTGGCAGCACGATTTAGGTCTTCACTCGCTTTGCGCTCTTCTTCGATAGCGTCAAAATAAGCATCATGACGTGCTTTGACCGCTTCTTCTAAAGCTGAGCTATCTTGAGCCTTAACTGCAGAAGCACTATCTTGATTCTGTTGCGCATAACCCTTAACCCCAGCATAAGATTTAGCTTGCGCTTGGGTGGCATTACTATCAGTACGGGAGCGAGGAGAATCAGCCACACTAGTGGCTTTACGATTAGCCCCTTGGCTGTCTTCAGCTACAGTAGCGGAAGACAGCCAAGGGGCTAATCGTA
>Cebus_capucinus_imitator_PRJNA485217_SSR093__coassemble_584_pt1 | contig 13476 bp, 2 predicted proteins | sample Cebus_capucinus_imitator_PRJNA485217_SSR093__metabat2_low_PE_002 | metagenome-assembled genome bin Cebus_capucinus_imitator_PRJNA485217_SSR093 | reverse complement strand
GGTGGCTCACCATAGCGAGGTGGCTCACTATAGCGAGGTGGCTCACCATAGCGAGGTGGCTCACTATAGCGAGAATTCCCTATATAGCCTGGATTAGCTCCAACTTGCGGATGGTTAGAGGCGCTATTAGTGCTAGGATAAGCAGAGTTTGGCTCGGCATAGCCCCGTGTATTATCGGCGCTAGGATAAGCACTATTATTCCCAGCATAAGGATAACCACGACTGCTATGAGCATTCGGAGCACTTAATACACTATCCCGTGGATAACTCTCACGGGAAGATACATCCCATGGCCCTCCAGTATTACCTGCTATATAGCCACTATGGAGGTTAGACCTGGTATTACCATAATTATCATTACTAGAGCCGCCATTACTGTAAGCACTATTACTGTAACTGCCATTACTATAAATGCCATTATTCTGGCCATTAGACGTAAGCTCAGGGGTAACAGAGGTAGCGCCAGCTCCAGCATACCCCCTCATACCCGCAGAGGTACTAGTGCGCCCATAGGCACTATTAGGATCATTACGCCCTGAGCTATTAGGCTCACTGCGCCCAGTAGTATTATCAACATAGCTATTAACATAAGGAGTATCGGCATTACCCATATTCCGAGCATTACTAGCAGAACCGGCATAACCTGCTAAACTAGTATTAACCGCAGTGCTGATATTACTAGCCATACCAGTATTTACCGAACTATCGGTATAGTTAGGCTGTTGCCTATTACGATGCGGATAACCACCACGCTCCGGCGCACTCATATAACCACTCCGCTCATTAGAACATTGATAAGTAGAGCTTCCCTTAGGGTCACGATAAAATGCGCCACGGTTGCCCTCTTGATAAGCAAAAGTATTCCTATTACTTTGATAACCAGAGCTAGCGTTAGCCCGCGCGCTAGCGCTCTGATAAGCAACACTAGCCCTAGCGCCCCGATAGGCAGCTCTCTCTCTAGCGTCCGGATAACCAGAATTATTCCTGTAGCTCTGATAGTCAGAGTTCTCTCTATCTTTCTGATAGTTATAGTTTTCTCTTTCTCTCTGATAGTTATAGTTCTCTCTATCTCTCTGATAGTCAGATCGATTACTGGAGCGATGATCAGCAGAACTAGAGCTCCTATCAGGATAGACCACACTAGCGCCATTATCTTGATAGTGAGTGCCTTTACCTTGATAGCCAGCATCATTATCTTGATAGCTCAGGGTATTTGTGCCCAAACTTATCTTAGCTCTATAGTCAAAGCTTCGCCCTGACAGCGCACTATCACGATCGGCTAAGCGGGCATCCTCTTTTGCTTGCTTTACTTGTGCTTGCCTCGCTTTTTCTCGTGCTACTTCTTCTGCATCATAGTAACCACGCAAATGAACACTATGAGGATCTGACATGCTTTCCCTAAGATATTCATGACCTAAATCCGCAACAGCTAAATTATTTGTTTTAGCAACATTATCTGTCTTAGAGACATTGTCTGTATTAGTTATATCATCCGTATTAGCTACATTATCTGTATGAGTGGTATTAGCAGCATTCGCTTCTTTAGCAGCATTCGCTTCATTAGCAGCATTCGCTTCTTTAGCAGCATTCGCTTCTTTAGCTAAGTCGGACGCTGGATTATCCTTATCTAAGGTAACTGCGGCCGTAGAGCTCACTCCATCTATGGCACTATCATGCTTACGGAGAGACTCACCACTTGGTGTATCACCATGCTCAAGACTAAACACACTATTTTGCTCACGGCTAAATGCATCACTGTGCGCACTACTTTGCTCTAGGCAAAGTTCACCACGTTGCTCACGGCAGCGCTCGCTATTAAGCCTCTCTCTTTGCTTACTACTGTGCTCATTACTTTGCTCACCAATGAGAGCGTCACTGTACTCATTACTAAGCTCATGCTGTAGCTCACTACTTAGCTCATGCTGTTGCTCAGCACGATGCGGTGCGGGTAAAGTTTGCGGCTCGGGTAAAGACTGCGATGCTGGTAAAGACTGTAGTACAGGTAAGATCTGTGGCGGCGCTATGCTAGCATGTCCATAGCCTGCAACCACATTATGGTTTGCTCTAGCGATACTACTAAGATATTCCGTGGCAGCATCCGCTTCATCAGGCTTACCTGAGTTATACGGCTCTTCTTTGGCATAATTAGCATTACCGGCATAACCAGCAGGCATTTCATAATCAGGATAGGCCTCATAATCAGGATGCTTCTGGTAATCAGAGCGATCTTTATAATCAGGAGATGATGCATGTGCTAAAGCTGAGGCTGGCACCATGGTATCACCAATAGCTTGGCTCTCCCCTAAAGTTTTGCTCGCTCCTATAACATTGCTATTACCATTGTTCTGCGAAGCTTCATTAGCTAAACTCGCAGCAAATGCCTTGCTCGCTCCAGCAAGTGAACTACTCCCTAGCGCCGTTGTATCAACATATAACTCATTGCCATAAGGGGCATTAGCACGGGGAAAAGCAGCTACTGGGATAGCTGATATGCCTTGCGTTCTGGTTTTTAAGCCCGTACCATGATTAAGAGCCGTAGTTACTGTATTAATAGGGATTGTCTGATCAAGGGATGCTGTTACCGTACGAGCAGGGATGGTTACATGCTCCTGCGACCAGGTGTTAAGCAAGGATGCTCTATCTCCTGACGAACCCCCTGTCGCGCCTCCAGTCGAACCTCCTGACGAGCTTCCTGACGAGCTTCCTGACGAGCTTCCTGACGAGCTTCCTGACGAGCTCTGAGTTTGCTGGCTCATCTCCGGAGCTGACGATAGGGCTAGAGGAGGACCCGTCATACTAGAAGTAACATTAACCTCTAACTTATCTGGAGATAAAGTTAGTTTATCTGCACTCTGGTCAGGAGACAAAGCAGCATTACCATCCATCTTGTCTAAAGATAGCTCTGAGATACCCACTGCTTTATGCAGAGATAAAGCTGAGTTATCCCCAATCTTAGAAGCTCCCCCCATAATAGAAATTAAGGCAGGCTGCGGGACTGCTTTAGAGTAATCTTGACGCATCTTAGCAGTAGTCACAGTATCTGTTATAGCACTTGCTAAGGATGAGTTTTGCCCCACTCCATCATCTAACGTTGACGCTATAACTTGCTTCTCAGCAACACTAGCTGCATTTATCACAGTATGAGCATCAGGCACTGCCTGAGCATTAGCACTGCTTATAGCATTGGTTTCCCTCTGAGCATTGGCCATGCTCTGCGCATTAGCCATGCTCTGCGCATTAGCCATGCTCTGAGCATTTATATTAGTCTGAACGTTATCATCGCTCTGAGCATCCGGCATTGCCAGAGCATTCACATTACTCTGAGTTGAGACATGGGCAGGCATTCTCTCACTTGGCTTAGTCGAATCTTGCAGGGACTCTGTCGCTCCAGAGCTATGATAGCTAGCACGTACTTGCTCGTGAATAGAAGCTATACCAGCTAACAGCTCATAAAAATCAGCCTGGCGCTCGGCATATTCTTCAGGAGTTAAGCCCTCAGGCACCTCAGTTTGAAATTTCTTAACTAAATCAGCTACCCCTACTGGAATCTTGTAAGGAAGAAGCACAGAGCCTATAGGCCCCGGAGCTTCACTTCCTTTATGCTCATTTACCCTAACTTTAGTGGTGAAAACTTCTGGAGCCAGAGCTTCCTGAAGCTCCGCTATAGTACTTTCCTCCGCTAAGTTACTATCTCCAGTACTCCCAGATGCCGAGCTCACGGAAGCAATGTTTGTGGACGTATTACTACCTAAGACATTGTTCTCGGCTGTATTCTCGACATTGCTACTACCAGCCTCATTACTTGCTGCCATAGTGCGACCATCTGCAGTACTTCCAACCGCTGTATTATCAGCAGTGCCATCTGCGTCTCCAGTACTCTCGCCGGTGGTACTTATACTTACAGTAGTGGCAGTTGTTGCGATATTACTTACAGAAGCAGAACTAAAGGCCCTGCCTACACCAGCAGAGATTACGGTACCCGCCGTTGCAACAGCCACTGCATTAGCATTGCTTATATAACTTGCTGTATCTGCCGCTTGAACTTCAGCTGAGACTGCTGCTGTGACTTGCTCCACAGTTTGAGCAAATGCAGCCGCTTGAACAACAGTTCCTAAAGCTTGAGCAGTAGCTTCGGCCGCTTGAGCAGTAGCTTCTGCTGCTTGAGCAGCATCTCCTACAGATAGAGTGTCTGCTTGAGCAAGAGCTAAAGCTTGAGCAGTAGCTTCTGCTGCTTGAGCAGCATATCCTCCAGATAGAGAGTCTGCTTCGGCCGCTTGAACCACTTCCTGAGCCTCTTGCTGCTGCATATAACGCAGATATTCGCGGCGAATTACTTCTTCAGTATCTACACCTCTAAACATCGAATTAATAATAGCGGCATTGATATTCCATGGTGAGATATAAGGGGGTACCTCATGGGAGATATCTACCTCATTATGGGTAAAGATCATATCGTTGACATAGCCATTACTATCTTCCCAAATAGAAGCATAAGATGCAGATACATTAGATGCAGATACACTAGACGCAGAGGCATCTGCCATAGAGTCATAAGATGCAGGTACATTAGAGTCAGAGGCATATGATGTAGGTACATAAGACGCTGCTAAAGCTGTAGTAGCGATAGCGACATTCTGACCATGCCAAGACCGCAGCGCCGCTGCTTCTTCATATGTGGCTGCAAGGGACGATTCTCCTGCCATACAAGTAAAAGTCAGTAAGACAACATCGTCTACCCCTAAAGCCTCTGCTAATTCTTGTGCCAACGAGATAGTGATATACATCTCGGCCTTGCGCTGCCCTAACCCCACAAGACCTATACCCCAGCCCTTAAACCTCTTATAAATAGGCGGAAAAGCTATCGTGACTAGATTAGGAGGAGGTAAGAAAGAGTTGTCATCAAGATAGCGCTTATAGGAGGGATCACGTTTTAAGCTAAAGATAGTCACACGCGGCATATCTTGGAGCGACTTAATCTTAGTCAAAGGAATCATCGGCGCTGGTTGCGGTACCTGAGAAATATCGGAGCTATAGCGAGGGACAATGCGCTCATAGACCGTAGGCGGGTCAAAAAATGAGGTAAAAGCACTATGAGGCACTACTTGTACGTAAGGCTCAAGCGCCTGAGACTCTGTATCAGTCTTATCTTCTATTAAGGGCGTAGCTATAGACTTACCAGAAGTACCTCTGACTAAAGCAACATCGCCCGACCAAACATCTCCAAACCCAACATTGCCAGGCGTAGCATAACCCAACACCATTGCATCACCTAGCGCTGTATCAACGGCTACTCTTGCAACTGGCGCGGCTCCCTCAAGCTGCGCCCCTACCATTGTGTCCGGAGTAGAAATAGCATTAACTGCATCAGCTGCAAGAACAGTGCTGCTGACAGGATTGGTCTCAGAAACAGGGGCGGTCTGGGCTGGGGCGCTCTGGGCTGATGAAGTGGCAACAGAAGCAGTAGCTGTAGGCACAGACTGCGTCGGTGTGCGTAGAGCTGAGATAGGATGCGCTGATGCGTTAGGAGCTGGTGTGGTCTGAGCAGGTTCGCGCAAAGCTTGAGGAACTTGAGCCGCCTGCGCTGGGGTGGCACTGGTATGAGTAAAGCTAGCTTTAACTGGGATAGCCTCAGCACTAAGCGCCTCTCCTCTAGCGACACTACTGCCACTACCAGGCTTGAGGTCATTAAGAGGAGAGAGGAGCACAGCTCGTCTCAAGAGCTTAAAAGTAATGTGCATAGGAGTATTCTCCTCTGGAGACCGTCAGCTCTACTAGAGCTAGTTCTTTTTGAGGGAACATGCCGCTGTCCCTCAGCTTAAGGATTTAGTAAGCCATATCATTAAAGGCAAGATTAAGAACAATCATGGCAGTAATGGCTAGGTTAATAGAAAGATAATAGTGAAGATAAGATAAGCTTTAGCCTCGGGGGCTCTGGTGCATATTTAAGCCTCAAGCTAGTGACAACAAAATTACAGATAGCCAAGTTTCTCCCACTCAAGGTTATTTAACCTCAGATTACTTTATAACCTAAGATTACTTAAGCTCAAGTAACTTTAACCTAAAACTCCTTAAACTAAGATTACTTTACCTAAAGCTCCTCTGTTAGCTTGTGGCGATGCTCACTCTTACACCTAATTATCTTTTAGCTATGGACACTCCTAAGAGCCGGGATGTCTCCACATATTCAGGATGCACCAGCTATTCTAGCTACTGATACCACTTCCAGGCTTAAGCTCATCAGCGTTAGTGCGGCATTGCTTAGATATACGGAAATAAGAGCACTTAATGAAATTCTAACATTTAGCCTAAGTTCCCACTACCAACTATACCTATTTACCAAAGGACATAGGAGCTTGGCTCACTAACCAAGCCGCATCTTAAACAACAACTAGACTTAGGTAATCTTCTTTGAGACATTGGTATCTCTACTGCTTGCTTTGGCAAGCAGATTTACAACATTTAATCTCACCAACATTGGCACGACTTATCTGAGGTTTTGGTGCTTTCCTGAGCTAGCTCTAGAGAAATGGCTTAGTAAGATCTTAGCAGTCAGTAAGACTACACCATGCTTAGCTATTATTGCGTAAAAATTTAGTTCACTTATTAAAGACGTAAAGGTAGCTAATGCCACCACTAGCTTATCTCATTGCTATATGACGCAACCTCCACAAACTCGTGCCAATGTGGGGCTCAGAATGGACGTACCCAGCAGTTTGACTTAACAACAAGCCGTAATTTTTACCCCGCTCAAGTATCGTAAATTTACTTTGCAAGAGGTTGGTAACCCCAAAAAAGGCTTATATATCGTGAAAACAAACACCTTATTTGTCATTACCAATGCCAGTAATGTGGCCAAGATAGGTCAAGATCGGTCAAGATAAAATCATCGCTAACTAAGGACATAGACAAGAACACCACACTGCTACAGGATAATTGTAGCTACCAGCTAGCGGCTACCAGCTTTGCGGAGAGATTGGCACACCGGCTTGCCTGAAGATAAGTGGGCTTGCCTGAAGATAAGTGTCCCTGCAAACAAACTGTAAAGCCAGCTTATTAGCTTAGGCGCGGGAATGATAGAGCGAGGGGTAAAGCATATGAGACCAGAATCTGCGATCTAGGGCAAAGCATATGAGACCAGAATCTGTGATCTAGGGCAAAGCATGTGAGCCCAGGGCTTGCGGCAGGGCGTATGTCCCACCTAACCCGGAACTATGATTATTGCTTCCCGGCCTGGTAAAGCATCCGCTCCAAAGATGTGCATGTTATGGCAATATAAACAGAGATAATGAGCAGCTAAGAGTATATATAAGCTAGCTCATATTCCCAGCTACAGCTGTGAATCATTACGCAGATTTGCCCTTTATTAGCGCAAAAACATCTTTTAACCTATAGCTAACCTAGATAACTATGTGAACTCTATTACAAAATGGCATAATGATAGAGTGTATCAAGTTTGAAAATAGACATTAGGGGAAGCTCCCTCATAACTTGTGAAATAAGCAAGGCGTACCCACTATACCTTGCAAAGTGTAGAGAGAAATATACCCTCATATACCTTGCGTCAGGAGAGAACTAATTCTTACGGTAGCCATATATACATCCTTTGAAAAATATACAAGCCCTTGATGCCATATATATAAGCTCTTGTAAACGTTTACCCCACTGTTCTGCCATGGACACAGTTCACTTAAATACCGTCTTAATAAGATTTTAGGATATTAGGCGCTACAGCTAGGCTGTAACGCCATTGGCTATTGCTTTAGGACAAAGAAGCACCTTTTTAAATCAGCTTGGCTTGACCTAGCCAGACATGCTCAGCTTTGACCTTACCTGAACTAAGCTAATTCATTTGCTCTGCTGGATCCCAATTTTACAGCTTGCCGCGCATTTGCCTGAGCTTTAACTGTATTGCTGCACTTTTGACCGAGCTTACAGCGAATTTGACTGAGTTTTACCTGAGCGTAAGACAGCTTCCTTTCTAAACTTTACTTAACAAGCTAGCTTAACCTGTGAGGACAAAGCTGGAGAAACTACTATGCGTAATAACGGCCCCGTCACAGATGTGGAACATAAATTCCCTAGTGACCCCTCTGCCAAAATTATTTCCGTAACTGATACCCAAGGTGTCATTACTTACGTCAATAATACATTTGTCCAAATCAGCGGCTTTACCCGAGAAGAACTGTTAGGACAGCCACAAAATATTGTGCGCCATCCTGATATGCCGGAGAAAGTGTTTGAAGTGCTGTGGAAGACCTTAAAGCAAGGTCGTCCTTTCATGGGCATTATCAAAAATCGCTGTAAAGATGGTGGCTTCTACTGGGTCAACGCCTTTATTACGCCTATTGTCCAGGGAGGAGAGATCATTGGCTATGAGTCAGTGCGTACAGCCGCTACTCCTGAACAAGTAGCCCGGGCCTCTAAGATCTATAAGAAGATGCGGGCCGGTCAAAAGCCATCTGTGCCGCGCTTTAACCCGCTTAGTATCATCTTCTATCTGCTGTTTATTGCGGCTTTTGCTAACTTGTTCTGGGAGCCTAATTACTTAAGCGCCACTTTAGCTTTAATCAGCAGTTTGCTCTTAATTAGCCACCGTCTCTACCTACGGCAGCACTTAATGAAGCGCATTACCCTCTACTTTAGCTCACATAGCCGCAACAACCCGCTTAACACCTACATCTACACCAATCGTAATGATGATGAAGGACGTTTACTCTACGACCTGCTCTATAACCTCAAGGAAGTAGATACCATTTTCACCCGCGTGCGTGAGAGCTCCCGCCAAGTCACCACCATTGCCCAGAATGCTTTCTCCGAGCAATCTGCAGATATGGACATGATGAATCAGCGTGATAGCACGAACCAAGAGCTGATGAAAGATATGCAGAATATCGCTCAAGATATTTCGCAAATGATCAATGACATTAGCTCCAGCGCCATTGAAAGTACCCGTAGTGCCAATGATGCTGCTACCTTAATCGCTGATGGTAAGCAAGTAGCTGATGATACTATGCAGGTAATTGATAAGCTGCGTATTTCCTCAGCTCAGATCGCAGAAGCTATTTCTTCTTTAGCCACCCAAGTGGACGATATTGAAGATGCCTCTAATCTCATTAAAGATATCGCTGCACAAACCAACCTCTTAGCTTTAAATGCTAGTATCGAGGCTGCCCGTGCTGGTGAAGCCGGACGTGGCTTTGCCGTGGTAGCTGATGAAGTTCGCTCCCTCTCCCTGCGTACTGAGCAGACTACGGTCACGATTCATGATTTAATCGATAAATTTAAGAAGATCGCTAAGACGACCGTGCACTTATCGCAAGCTGATCAAGAGCATGTGGCTAACGGTGTCGAGCATGTGCATATCACTAACCAGAAGCTCGATGATATTTTAAAGAGCATTGATGAGATCCATCGCTTAGCAGATAACCTGAGCCATACTGTGCAAGTACACTCTGGTACCGCCCAAGATGTGAACCTCAAGGTCAACCACATGTCCAATATCAACAAGGAAAATGTGGAGAGCTCCACTAACAACCTGAAGCAAACCCAAGACCTTAACAACATCTCTAGCCAGCTCTCTAGCATGGTGGAACGCTTCAGTAACCGTAACAGCGTCTAATGCTTCAGTAACCGTAACAGCGTCTAATGCTTCAGTAACCGTAACAGCGTCTAACGATTCATTCGCTCACGGCGGAGATATACTCTGCCGCGCTTGCAAGAGCTCATGCTGTGCACAATTCTGCCTAGTGCAGCCCCTAACGCTATGCTCCGCACTTTTAGTGCGGGCACTAGCGCCAGTGGCTGAGTTACTCCCCGTCCTGCTGCGGGCGGAGCCGCACTCGACACCCCCCTACCGCCGCAGCACAACGCCCATATCACCACTCACGTCTAGCCAATCTCATCTTTCTTATCTCCTTCCCTGTACCCCATACTACTTTAATCAAGCTCGCCCGACACTTCGCTCTTCCTCACGAGGAAACCCTCTTTTTCCTCTAAGCCCCTATTTTCCGTACCTCTTAGCTTCCTAGCCCCTATTGCTAGGCCAGAATGCTATCTTTTCCCACATTGGCACGAGTTTAGAGACAAGCTGTGTTGACTAGAGGTCAACCCTAAGCTTGACTTGTCCTCAGCACCACCAAAGTACTTGTTACAGGTGACCAAAGTGCTTATTACAAGTGTTAGTCTCGAAAAGCCCTCCATATCTTTCCAAAGAGATAGGCCACTTTTGTCCTGACCAAGCGAGAACTACAGCGCTACCTTTAGTAAGCTCATGCTCAGCCCTCATGCCTCTATTTTGGGGAAATATCCTGGATTTTTGGGTTGCGTACTTTTATCAATAGTAGATGTGAGCTAAGGCAAATAAGTTTAGTGTATAAATTGAGGGCTAAGAGCTTTTCACGTAACATATCCCCTAATCTATAATTAGCTATTGCTAATTACTCCTCTAGGCGCTTACAACCTGGCTAAGACCACAGCCCGTAAGCCAGCGCTGTCATAGCACAGCGTAAATAAAGGCAACAGCAGCGTAAGAAACGTAAAAGAATCAATCACCAAAAAAGTGCCCACAACTCGTAAGCAGCTCTTAATAAGCTCTTAATAAGCGCAGGTAAAACGCAGGAACAGGCAGGGACAGGCAGGAGACAAGAGCAATAAAGCAATATCCCACTATGAGATAGAAGATAGAGGATACAAGTAGAAATAATGCTGCTATTAGGGACAAAAGATGTGAGGCAATGCCCAATAGCAACAAGAAAAGCGACAGCACAATTTACCTTTAGTTAAAAAGGCTATACCATAACTATTCAGCCCTTTCCCAGCTCATGAGCCCCCCAGAGCCAAGGAATAAGCACTTACTATTATGACAATAGCGGAAACGCTAATTAGAGTTAAGGGGACAATGGCGCTAAGAAAAGGTCAAACGCTGTAGTGCTAAACGCTGTAGTGCTAAGTAGAGTTCAAGTGCCGTGGCGCTAAGAGTAAAATGTAGTTAAGAGCTAAACATAGCTAAGATCTAAACATAGCTGAAGATCTGCCCATGTTTGAGGATTTGCACCAAATTTGTACTCTTATAGTAGTAAGATCTATATAATCCTAAATAGCTCATAAAGCATATTCAGATCCAGTACCGATTTAGCATAAGATTTAGGCAAAACCATTGATATTTGGTGCTCCCATGAGCATTACTCTGCGTAAAACCATAAAGCTTATCCCCCGCTTGAGTAAACTCTTACGGAGCAGATAAATCCTTTATTTTGGTTATTTCAAGAATTAACAAGACTTATCTCTGAGAAAGCATACACATTAGCAAGTAAAGCTAGAGCTTTTAGCAAATGCATGGTAAAGCAAAAGTAGGATAAGCACGGCTTAGCCAAAGCAACTAAGCAAACACTACTTAGCTTTCCCTGTTTAGCTAAAGCGGCTCAACAAGCTTAGCTTGCGTTATCCCGCTTAGCTAATAGCTTTGCTAGTATGGTAATGCTTAGCTTGGCTTGCGTTATCCCGCCTGGCTTTGCTTGCGTTATCTTGCTTAGTTACACTTCCTAATGATAGGAACATAAGTAGCACTAACTACACCTAAGTTTGCTATCTGATAAGTCTGTGTTTCAGTTAGTTAGTTAAACCCTATAGCCCTTGTGGCTATTGAGCTTTACCAGCTATAGGAATAGATAAGCAAAGATAGATCTAAGAGATTCCTGCTATCATGGCTGATAAGCAAATATGGCAACTTGGGGAAAGAAAGCTAGGTATTTCTACCTTAGCGCTCCACCTAAGAAAGCTGCATCTATAGAGAGCATTGCAATGCGTAATACTGGCCCCGTCACTGACGTTGAGCACAAATTTCCCTCTGGAGCGTCAGCAAAGATTATCTCTGTTACCGACACACGTGGTGTGATCACCGATGTCAATGACACTTTTGTGGAAATGTGTGGCTTTAAACGCGAAGAGCTTATCGGTAAACCGCATAATATTGTCCGCCATCCTGATATGCCGGCCCCTGTCTTTAAGCTGATGTGGGATACCATTCAGCAAGGACATCCTTTTATGGGTGTGGTTAAAAACCGCAGTAAAGATGGAGGCTATTACTGGGTCAATGCTTTTATTACCCCTATCTTTGAAAATGGCAAGATTATTGGCTACGAATCTGTACGTACCCGCCCTACCGCGGGCCAAATTCGTCGCGCCAGCAAGGTCTACAAAGCCATTAATGAGAACAAGCCACCAAAGATCAAGCACTTTGATTTCATTGGCCCTATCTGCTATCTCATCTGTTTCTTAGGCCTGCTTCATACTTTCTTTTTGCCAGGCCTAGTTAGCTCCTCGGTAGCTGTAATCACCACTCTGGTGATGATTATCTACTTATGGCGTTACAACTTCCGCTTGCGTCACCGTTTAGCACGCTCTTTCCCTGCTAATGGCAAGCACAATCTTCTTAATACCTACATTTATACGGGTAATATCCGCGAAGACGATCTGGCGCTCTACGACATTCTCTATAACCAAAAAGAGGTAGACACTATCTTCACCCGGGTACGTGATACCGCTACGCGTCTGAATAAAATTGCCGCCGTCACCTGCTCAGGCATGGAAACACTCAACAATCGCTCCGCGAAATCTAATGAAATTGTGGCGCAATTAGTCGATGTCGAGAACGATGTGACTCAAATGATCACAGAGATTCGCGAATCTTCTAAGGAGTCTGCTGCTAGTGCCAATGAGGCCGCTACTCAGATTAGCCTGAGTAAAGAGAAATCTGATGAGACCATGAATAGCATTGACCGCTTACGTGTATCGTCAGACAGCATGATTAACTCGATCCAGAATTTGGCTAATCACGTGGGCGATATTGAAAAAGCAGCTGACCTTATTAAGGATATTGCTTCTCAAACCAATCTCTTAGCTTTAAATGCTAGTATTGAAGCGGCACGTGCTGGAGAGGCTGGACGTGGTTTTGCCGTAGTGGCTGATGAAGTGCGCTCTCTCTCTCTGCGTACCGAAGACACCACACAAAAGATTCAGGACTTAATCCAGCGCTTTAAGAGCATTGCTGAGGAAACGGTTAGTGTAACCACCAATAGTCGCCAGTATGTCGATCATGGCGTGGTTCAGGTGCATGAAACCAACGATAAGCTCGATGAGGTCTTAAACAGTATCGAAAAGATTAATCAGCTTTCGGATACGGTAGCGACTACGGTAGAAAAACATTCTCATGCAATTACTGACATCACGACTAAGGTCAACAATATCACCGCGATTACTAACGATAATCTCTCTTCGTGCGCAGAGAGCTTAGAGCAAGCCCGTGAGTTAAGCGCGATCTCCTCAGAACTTGATGCCATGATTATTCGCTTCAGCAAGAGTAGTCCGGTCAAATAAGCACAAAGTGCTTACTTAGCTCCCGCGCTTACGTGCTCCGCGTGTGTACTTAGCTCCCGCGCTTACGTGCTCCGCGTGTACACTTAGCTCCCGCGCTTACGT
>Cebus_capucinus_imitator_PRJNA485217_SSR093__coassemble_581_pt1 | contig 13544 bp, 5 predicted proteins | sample Cebus_capucinus_imitator_PRJNA485217_SSR093__metabat2_low_PE_002 | metagenome-assembled genome bin Cebus_capucinus_imitator_PRJNA485217_SSR093 | reverse complement strand
CCCTTATTTTGCTCGCCCTTACCTCTCTACCTCCATCCAACCAGAAGCGTCCTTGTCCTTTTCATTACGCTCGTTGCGCCAACTATTCCCTCTATTCTCTATCGTCCTTATCTTCCTCACTTAGCGCTATCAGCATCTATCTTGTTTCTATCCTTCCCCCATCATCCTGACTCTTTCGCTCTTGTTACCACGTGATTTCGATTTTGTTACAGCCTATGTAGTCGTCCTTTATGTAGCTACTCTCTAAATCAAGGTAGTCTGAGGATTTTGCTTAAAAGATAGGCCCCCCGGAAATACAAACATGCCAGCTTAATCAACCAGCTGTACCAACTAGCTTTACCAACCACCCAGCAGCAATCTTGCTGCTGATTAAAGTACAGTCTACTAGCTTTTTAAAAAGCTAGAGCCACGCAAAAGCCTCCATCGCAATCCAAACGTGCCAATGTTAGAAAGCTAAATCGTGCCCACGTATTTAGTAGCCAAATATCCAAACGTGCCAACGTGAATGATATAAGGCCGTCCCAATAAGAGTAGAGCATAACAACTGGGCCAAGGTAGCCTATGGAAATAGCCAAGCAAAGAAGCAGCTAGGTATAGCATAGCTAAAGGGACGAGGATAGCTAGCTTTGCGAGCAAACAGTATGGGAGAGGCTAGCCTTTTGCGCTATCTGATCTTTAGTACCAATGAAGAACTTACAGTTCTTGGCTCCCGTTTAAGGAGGTTAGCGCAGCTGGGGCGTGCAGTGAGGAATGAGGGGCATGCCTGGAATGCGGAAAGTGATGGGAATGAGGAAAGTGTGGGAAATACGGAAATTGAGGGGAATATGGGGGTATTAGAAATGAGTGGGAGTATGGGGAGTGGATGGGAGTATGGGGAGTGTGGTTAATACAGGAATGTTACAAAATAGGTGAGATAGGGGAAATTTCTCGGGTATAAAGGGTGGTTTCATTTCAGTAATGAAATGAGGTTTGCTCGAATTTGTAATAAAAAAATAGCTATGTTATAGCTAGTTTAAGCTGGCCCCGCCCCTTATTATTGCAAGTTTTTAGCTTATTTATCAGGTTTACTCATCAGGTTACGCTTGTTTTTCGGATATTGGCAAAAGCTTTGCTCTATAGAGGACAGAGTGCTTCAACGATACCAAATTTTTTAGGATGGTCTGTTTATGACTAATTACTCTGCTCGCATGGCCGACAGCATTATGGCTCATAAGGTCAACCTCACCAATCACTGGGGTTATGAGTATGGCCTCACCTTAGAGGGCATTTACGAGGTCTACAAAGCTACTGGCGACAAGAAGTACCTGGACTTCATCGTGAAGACCATGGACACCTTTATCAATGCCGATGGCACCATTAATGGCTATCGCCAGGACGAGTACAACATCGATCACCTCAACAATGGCAAGATCGTGTTAAAGCTCTATGATGAGACCAAGGAAGAGCGCTACCGCATTGCTGCTACTCACCTCTACGAGCAGACCAAGACCCACCCACGTACCAGCGAGGGCGTGTTCTGGCACAAGGCTATCTACCCACACCAGATCTGGTGCGATGGCTTATACATGGGCGCTGCCTTTATGGCTGCTTATGTTGCTCGCTTTGGTAGCGAGTCGGACTTTGATGATATCGTCTTACAGTTCACCAAATCCTACCCACACCTGGTTGACAAGCAAACTGGCCTCTTATTCCACGCTTGGGATGAGAGCAAATCCATGTTCTGGTGCAACAAGGAAACCGGTCTTTCTGAGCATTTCTGGGGCCGCGCTATGGGCTGGTACGTCATGGCTTTAGCTGACGTTATCGAGTTAATGCCAGATAGCCACAAGGGCAAAGCTGAGCTTTCCCAAATCTTAAAGGAGTGCCTCACTTCTTTAATCAAGGTGCAAGATGCTAAGAGCCACGTCTGGTACCAGATCTTAAACTTAGCTGACCGTCCACAAAACTATCTTGAAGCTTCTGCTTCTTGCATGATCACCGCTTCGCTCTTAAAAGCCATTCGTTTAGGTGTGTTAGGTCAGGCTGAAGTTAAGCCTGCTGAAGAAGCCTATGCGGGCTTATTAGAAAACTTTATCTTAGAGACTAGTGAGGGCCTCTTAAACCTGAACAAGATCTGCTACGTTGCCGGTTTAGGTGGTGCAGATAAGCGTGATGGTTCTTTCGCTTACTACATGAGCGAGCCAATTATTTCCAACGAGCCTAAAGGTTTAGGCCCATTCCTCTTTGCTAGCGCCGAGTTTGAGCGCCGCCAGGCTAAGTAGTTCACTCTACTAAAGAGGCTGCGTTCGCTTAAGTCTGGTCAGGTTCACTTAAGTATGGTCAGGCTTAATTAAGTCTGGTCAGGCTTAATTAAGTCTGGTCAGGTTCACTTAAGTCTTCTGGATAAGCGAAGTGAGCCTGAGTAAATAGCTATTCAGTAGTAAAGAGCTCTACCGTAAATAGTATGCAAGTCCGCATAGGGCTGCGCTAATTTACTAATACTTTAATGGTTACTGTCACTGCTTTAGATAAATAGAAAGAGCGCCTCCTACCAAGGAAAGCTACTTTCCTCTCCATGCAGTGACTTAGCCATAAATGCTAGAACACGCTTCGTAGGCGCTAGAGCTATCGCTCTAGTTAAGCGTGTTGCGATCTAGCAGCGAGCCGCCTTACCAAGGCAAGGATAACAACAGGAATATCTTTACGAACTAAGGAGATTTTCCCGTCCTTTACTTGGTAAGTCGGTTCCCCGCTTACTCTTGATTTAGTTAGTTCATTAAAACTAGTTTGTCTGTCTTTAACTTTGCTCTGGGAAGCCACAACTTCTAACCTTTAGTTATAGCCTCTCTTTCTAGCTTCAAGCTACTCTGTCCTGGTCATAACAAAGAGGCCATCAAGGGTTATAAAAGCTTCCAGAATCCCGTTAGGATTGGGTATTTCTATGTCTGATACCGCTTTACAATCTACAAGCCCACAGCCAAGTGCACCTCATGAGCGGCGCATTTCGGTAATGAATATTATCGGCTATGCTTGCGTTAACTTCTTAGGTGGTGGTTCCACTGTTCTGATCTCCGCATGGTTAATGTACTTCTACACCACCATGTGCGATATCTCCGCTATCTCTGCATCCTTAATCTTCACCGCAGCTCGTATTTTTGATGCCCTGCTCAATCCAGTAATGGGTTTCATTACTGATAACTTCTACAAGAACAGCTTAGGTCGTCGTTTTGGTCGTCGCCGCTTCTTTATCTTGTTAGGTATCCCTGCCATCTTAGTCGTATTCCCTGCTATGTGGCTCCAGGGTATGTCGCTTACCTACTACTTCTTTATCAATCTCATGTATGAGATTGTGTTTACCATGGTGATCGTGTCCTGCGTATCCCTCCCAGCTGAGATGACCCGTCGCGCTGAAGATAAGACCAAGCTCACTGGTGGTAAGCAAGTTTGCGGTATTATCGCTTCGACCATTGCTGCCTTTATCCCTGGCTTAATGTTCAATATCTACGGCCAACAAGATCCAACCGCTTTCTTCATGACCGGTGTGACCTATGGCGTGATGATGGCTATCTCTTTAGTCATCGTGTGGATGTTCACCTATGAGAAGCCATTAAGCGAGATTCACACTAGCGCTAACACCAGCACCTTAGGAGCTATCTTAAAGTCCATCTTAACCGACGTTAAGGCTGCCTTACACTTACGTGCTTATCGCTTACACTGCGTTATCTTAGCCATGGGCTGTATTTATAAGAACCTGGCTACCGGTATCTTTACCTACTATGTGGTGTCAGTACTCTTCTTAGCCCAATCTGATGCCGCCTGGGTTTTAGGTATCACCCAGATGACCTCCTTTGCCGGCCTCTTTATCTGTATCTTCGCTTGCTTACGCTTTGGCGCTCCTAAGACCTTTATGCTCTTTACCGTCATCGTGGCTGCAGGTTGCTTAGGCTTCTACGCTTTAACCTACTTAAATGGTTCCCCTGCTCAAGTTTATGCCTTAGCTGGTGTGGCTATTATTGCTTTCGCTGGTCGTGCTGGCATCGACTACATCCCTGTGTTCCAATTACCATTCATGGCTGATATCGATGAAATCGTCCACGGCGAGCGTCGTGAAGGTATCTTCGTGGGTGTGAACACTTTGTTCTCCCGCGCTGCTACCGGTATCGAGGCTTTTGCTATCGGTTTAGGCTTAGCTGCTTTCGGTTACACCAAGGGCACCACTGAGCAAAGCGAATTCACTCAATTCGGTATCTTACTCATCGCTGCTTTAATTCCTTTAATCTTCTTAGGCATTGGTTGGTTAGCCGCCATGCGCTTAAAGCTCAACAAGGAAACCCACAAGAAAGTTTGCTTAGAAGTACAACGCCTCAAGCAAGGTGGTGCTAAGGCTGATGTTGATCCAGAAGTGAAGACAATCGTCGAAGACCTCACTGGTTACAAGTACGAAGACTGCTGGACCATTATCGGTGCTGATAAGAAAGCTGAGGCTGCTCCAGCCGCGACGCAACCAGCTGCTAGCACTACTCAAGATGGCGAGCAGAGCGCCAAGTAAAGCGCCAGTAAATCTCCAAGGTAGCAGTACCTGCCGCTATCACCTAGCAAGATAGCGGTACCTGCTGCCATCGCTTGGAACAGAGCAGCAAAATACCAGCTCTCCACCAGGAGCCAAGCTGCACCTGGCAGCTCTAACCTGGCAGCTCTAACCTGGCTTATCGCCTTAGTCACTAGAGCAAGATATAAAGCCAGATATTTAATAAAAAAGACCTAAGGCTACCTCCAGCCCATAGACTCATAATCTAGAGCCATGATTTAAAGTCCAGGCTCAGACTTACAGTCAAGAGGTGATCTTAGGTCAGATAGCAAGAGCAAGGCTAGCCTAGTGCATTTAGCCTGGTGAGATTGGCCTAGTGCTTTTGGCCTGGTGAGATTGGCCTAGTGCTTTCGGCTGGTGAGGTTAGTCTTACGAGACTGCGCCTAACTTAGGTTAGCTAAGCTAGTCGAGCCAAGCTCCTGTTCTTATAATCAAGTTACCTCAGAGGGAGCACCAATATCTCTTAAGACGCTCAGGTTGTAAATACAACTTACAATGAATCACGTAACTATGATTAAGCACTTATAGTATCTATCTTAGTAAGTAGCTATTAAGCACAAAGCTGCCATATATCAGTAATAGAGCATGCCTTACTGAGCTTTTACAAAGTGCTCACGCTACACAACATTAATGCAAAATCTGAATAAATTTGCATAACTTTTATTAATGCCGTCACTTTTCTTCTTTTGTAACAGAGAGCAATAAAACTCTAGCCTCGTCCTCACTAAGTGCCATTACTCCGATTTTTTCTTTCCTTTATGCTATAAAAGCTCATAAATAAGGGCTTTTATCTCCGAACATCACATCAGTTGTGGTAGGTTGAACTAATTAGCGAGATCTACCAAAAAGCCTGCCTAGTCACCACCTGGGCAGGCTTTTTATTTACCTTTGATCCCCCCAAATTTTAGTGCTCTATCATATCGATACTTATAGCTGTCGCTATGCTTTTCTTCCAGGTAGATAGGCACCACCTTTTACCTACTTTTACGTAGCTATCTATTACACCATTAACCTCAAATAACCCCAGCATTAGTTCTAGTACTAAAGGTCTTGTGCTAAAAGTTTTAGTCACATCTCTAATTGGTATCTAGTAATACAAGCACACAGATTGATAACCCCGACTATGATTTAGTTGATAAGGAGAAATCTATGGTCACGGACAAGGCAACAGAGCTACAGCGAGGTAAAAACGGAGGTACCACTGATACTTCCGTTGCGTTACGCCCACGGGCTAACGTTACCTCTGGCTCTACTGCCCAAGCTGGCTTAGCCTCGCCCGCCCCAGCTTCTCCTCACATGCCCTCACTAGCAGAGGACAGCAGGGGTGGCTTAACTAATCAGGCTTCCGTAAACACTACGGCATCTACTCACACTATGGCTAGTACGGCTTCTACCAACACGATGGCTAGTACGGCCTCTACCAACACGATAGACAGTACGGCTTCTACCAACACGATGGCCAGTACGGCCTCTACCAACACGATAGCCAGTATGGCTTCTACTAACGTGATGGCTAGTACTGCTGGTGCTGCAAGTACTGCTAGCACAGGCAGCAGCGCTAACGATAGCGAAACTGACCTAGAGGATACAGCCGCCACTAACTTTACGCCCGATCTCCAAGATTTTCGTGGCTATCAGCTCATTGCCGCTCTCTGTAAAGAGCTCAAGCTCAAAGAGCTAGTAGACAACCTCTTGAATAAGGGTGGCCCTAATGTGCGCTTAACTTCGGGCTCGGTGATTCAAATAGTCATCCAGCGCTATTTAAGCCCAAGTAGCAATCTCGCATGGAATAACTTAAGCGATTTTATCGCTAAAGTGCCTTTACAGTATCTGTGTCCAGATTTAACCGCCGCGGGGATTCATGCTAATCGCTATGTTGTAGGCGATCTGTTAGAGCGCATTATTAACTATGGTCCAGAACGCTTTATCTCCCAACTAGCACCATCATGCTTAGAGCTCTTACAAAAAATGTATGGCTTACAAAAGCAAGAGCTTGTGCCCACCTCTTTAATCATGGCGCCAAGCGCAATGGCTAACGAATTAGCGCAACAAAGTTCTCTTAATAGCTTAGCTATGAGTAGCGCAACTATAAGTAGCTCTGCTATGAGCAATTCTACTATGAGTAGCGCAGCCGTAAACAGCACTGCTATTGCTAACCCTACTCTTAGCAATACAGCTGTTATTAGCTCTACTGATGCTATCGTAGCAGCAGCCTCTGTAGCTGGTACTACCAGAGGAGATGCACTGCTATCTAGAGCGCCAGATAATGGTACTGCTGTACCTGTTGCTCCTGTAGTTACTCCTGTAGTTGCTCCTAATTTTGTGGCCGCCGAGCTTACTCAATGGCAAAACTACTTTAAGAGTAAGCAAAAACAGCTGGTACAGATGCTGCCTTCGATTACCTACATCCCTGTACCGCACTATGCCATGAATTATGAGCAAGTAGCAGCAGCACAGAGCTCCGGTTTTCATATCATCACCCGCTTAAGTGATAACGATCCAATTGCGGCCCAACTCTTAGCGCAAGCTAATAAAGGGGAACTTACCTGGCAGGACTTTAAGCTCATTTCTGTCGAAAAAGAGCTGGAAGATATCTCGCTACAAGGCGCTTGGAGTGGCACCTATGAGATCTTAGAGAGTAGCTATCATCAGGCCAATCCTAATCAAGCTACGGCTAATCAGGCTACGCACAATCAAGATATGCCAAAGCCTAATCTGCCTCATGGGCGTTATAACATGGCTCCAGAATCAGCAGCCGAAGCGCTAGAGCTCAACACCGCTGACCTAAACAGCACCGAGCTAGATAGAGCACCTCGTGCTGAGGGTACAATTGCAGATAGTAAGCATAGTCAAGCTACGCCTGCCTATACTAAGCAAACTGGTGCTACGCAAGCCAGTGCAGAGCAAACTGGAACCCCGCAAACTGGTGCTACGCAAGCCAGTAGTCCTCGTAAGATTAAGACCAGACTCTTAGTCATTAAAGCTGAAGAACTACGTCCGCATCTTAAGAACAAGTTTTGTCTTAAGGCGGAACAAGAGCGAAAGCAATTACAAAATGCCCTGCATCATCTCTACACTAATCCAAGTGCTGATGAGAATGAGGCCCGCGCCCGCTATCAAGAATTAGCCGCTAAGCTCGACTTATGTACCATGAGTGAGCCAGAGTTTAGTACCGTCTTAGTCCATAAGGGCAAAGGACGTCCCGCAAAGAATGCGGTACCACTAAGTAAGAAAATTCGCTTACGTGCTGCAGTTCAGGTCAATGCCAAAAAAATTATTGCGGCTATTGAGAATGAATTGCTTTACGTCCTTGCGGTGACTGATAGCGTGGCTAATCTCAGTATGGGCGCTTTGCATGCGCTCTATCATTGCCAACTTAATATCAGTGGCAGTGGTTATCGCATTAATCTCCAGGGCTCTCTTGCTGACAATGTCTATATGAAGAATCCAAGCCGCATGCGGGCTCTCTCGGTTCTTCTGACTATGTCATTACTAGTAGCAGAAATTGCTTATCAGGGCTTAAATCTCCCTGAGCATAGATTGGCTGCCTATCTAAATGAGTCGCAATCTCGACTAGCCGAGGCACCGCCGCGACCAAGCACTCCTAGTAAGGAGACCACTGGTATGACGACGCCCCGTCTAGAGATTCCACTAAATAGCACTGTCGGCGCCCCAGGTACAGTTGCAGGCTTAGGCACACCAGAACGCGAGTATGGAACTGTAACAAGCCCTAGTTCTAGTAATACAGCCTCTGCCCTTACGAGTAATCTTGCTCATGGCGCTGCCTATAAACAAGCACTCAGCATTGCTAATAATAGCCATGCTTCGAGCATAGCTGACCATAGCCATGCTTCGAGCATGGCTGAGCATAGCCAAGGACTCAAAGTGACGCAGCAGCATGTTAGTCATAAGAGCGAATGTAACAGTCCTACGCTGCATAACCCACTATCAGGAGCCCCTAAGAGCTCAACCTAAAATCGAAAAGAGACTCTTTTCAGGGCCATAATGCCCTGAATAAACTGAGAAGCAAGTGCTCTAAGTACGTACTGCTTTTACTAAGCAAGCTCAACTAGCTGCTGCCGCTTAGATTACCTAAGCCAAGCATATGGCAAACCAAAATGCCTCTAAAGCTAAGCAAAAGCTCAACGAGCACATCGAGCTAAGAACAGAGCTAAGAACAGAGCTAACCTTGCATTAAGCAGAGACTTTCTTGCTAATCCTAGAGCTATTATCGCCATTAAGCTGCTTATTCTCAGTAAAAAACAATCAAACAAACAAGCAAAACAGCATACAGATTAGTTACTACTTATCCCCTAGTTAGCTCCAGTGTGTAAGCATAGAGCTCCAGGAGCCAACGCATCCGCTAGCCGATAAGACCCATCATCGCCTGACAAGCAATTCCTTGGTTCGCATCGCTTCTTTAGTAAGAGCTTGCGTCCCTGCTTACATCAGCACTAGCATCAGCATTCATATCAGCAATTACATCAGCACTAGTATTAGATCTTGTGTAAACGATTACTTCACTAGTCACGCTATAGACCGCACCTGCGGCTGCTACCCTACTCTCCACCAGAAGTCACTTCTTCAATGGACTAATCGATGTGTCTTGTCCTATCACTCTAAACCAAATAAGCGCTCATCTCTTAACAGCCTGAGCCCGCGCTAACTGCAGGCTATCGTGCCTGCTCTCTACCTTCCTCTCCTAACGTGCATGATGCCCTATGGGCATGCTACCTCCGCCCATACTCCGTGCATGCTCCCCACGCTCATACTCCGTGATTACTCTCCCCGTTCCTGCTTACTACCATAAGGCACATTAGCTGCCCCTTATCTTGTGGCCGTAGATCTTACTACCTTTGCCAACCCTGCTAGTGAGATAAACAATCACTTATCTTTTGCTCTTGCTTTGGCAATCAGATTTGTAACCTTTAATCTCGGAATGTGCGTATCCAGCAGTTTTGCCTACTAACAAGCCGTAATCTTTATCCCGCCAAAGTATCATAAATTTACTTTGTAAGAGGTTGGGGGCGCAGCAAAAGCCTTATCTATCGTGAAATAAATGCTTTGTTTGTCATTGCCCAAGCAAGGATATATAGAAGAGTACTTATTTACTAGTCATTGCTCCAGTAAACAGTGCTAAGGCAGCAGTTATGGGACAGCAGTTATGGGACAGCCGTGCCACAGACAAAGACCAGGTCATAACAAACACTAATAAGCTCTCCCCAAAACAACAAAGCTCCCACTAACTACTAAAGTTAGGGGAGCTCTAAAGATAAAGCTACTAACAAGGATAGGCAAGGGCAAGCCAGCTTAAGCTAGCTTGCTTGTTCTAACAAGCTAGCTTACATGAACTAGAGTAGCTAGTGCTAGCAGGCTAGCTTGCTTGGGCTAGCTAAAGCTAGGCTTAGACCGTCATCACGCGCATCGAGTCAGTGTGGCCCGATTGGCCCATGGACACGCCAAAGGCTACAACTAACTTGTCGCCCGTAGAAACCTGGGAACGATCCTGGAGATAGCGGTCAACGGTGCGTAATAACTCGTCACGATTTTGATAAGCGAGGTTATCGAAGTAGTAAGGGAAGACACCACGATAGAGACACATCCAACGCACGGCCTGTTCAGAGCGGGAGAAAGCAAAAATAGGTAAGCCGGAGCGATAACGTGACATCAGTAAAGGTAAGTGACCACTATCGGTAAAGGCTACTAAGCCGTGAATACCAGCTAAGTGGTTAGCCGCAAACATTGAAGATACGGCGATAGTCTCTTCTGCAGTATCAAAGATACGGTCAGCACGGTAGGTGGACTTCTGTACCTGCGACTCAGCACCTAAGCACACTTGCGACATGGCGCGCACGGTTTCCACAGGATAGTCACCGGCAGCGGTCTCAGCTGATAACATCACAGCATCAGTACCGTCGAGCACAGCATTAGAAACGTCCATAACCTCAGCACGAGTAGGCATTGGATTCTTGATCATGCTCTCCATCATTTGGGTAGCAGTAATCACAGCACGATCTAAGCCACGGGCCTTATTAATGAGACGCTTTTGTACGGCCATCAGGTTAGCATCGCCGATTTCCACACCAAGGTCACCACGAGCCACCATCACCACGTCAGATGCCATGATGATATCTTCCATAGCCTCTTCGGATTCGACAGCTTCAGCACGCTCGACTTTAGCCACGATAAGAGCATTAGAACCAGCTTCACGCAGTAAACGACGGGCTTCTTGTAAGTCAGCACCACGACGTGGGAAAGAAACAGCCACGTAATCGACACCTAACTTAGCAGCATGGATAATATCCTGCTTATCTTTAGGGGTCAGGGCAGGAGCGGAGAGGCCACCACCTTTCTTATTAATGCCCTTATTATTAGAGAGAGGACCGGCCACGATCACGGTAGTATAGATGCGATTGCCCTCAATCTTGGTCACAGCTAACTGAATGCGGCCATCATCTAACATTAAGATATCAGCTGGTTTCAGGTCGTGAGGTAATTCTTTATAAGTAGTGCCTACTACCTCGGAGGTACCATCTTCTAAGGACAGGTCAGCATCAATCATGAAGCTGTCACCTTCCTTTAACACAATGCGGCCTTCTTTAAACTTACCGATACGGATCTTAGGTCCTTGGAGATCGCCCATGATCGCCACAGGAATATCTAACTTAGCCGAAGCGGCGCGTACCATATCTACCCGCTTTTGGTGGTCTTCAAAGTAACCATGGGAGAAATTAAGACGAACCACATTAGCGCCGGCACGAATTAATTCCTCAATTACGCCAGGACGGTCTGTAGCAGGGCCCAGGGTAGTCACGATCTTGGTACGACGCTTTCTTGTTGGCATAAAATTTACTCCTTTTTCCTCACCTATCTAAACCATCATTCTGATCACTAAGCTACGCCACATCATGCTGGTAGCATCAGGCTACGCGGCATTATGTTCACATCATGCTACGCGGCAGTATGCTGCGCCAGAGGCGCGCCAAACGCGCGTCAAACGCGCTAGCGGCTAACTTGCTAATGCTCTCATGGCACTATCAGTGCTATGCTCCAAGCTATGCTCATGGCACACTCAAACTACGCGCCTCAGCTAGTTTTTTTGGATAAAGCACACGGTGCATATGCCAAGTGCTGTCGGGCCGTGCTATGCGCCCATAATGTACTTGATGCCATAGCACAGCACTAGATGATGGTTCTCCTCTGTAGTTTGATACTAGCTAGCAGATAATACACATTGTAGGTTAAGCTTACTTTGCTGGTTCTTCCTTTATATGCAGGACTTCTCTTATCTACGCGGATTATCCTTGCTACAAAGCTAGCCTCTTTTACAAAGCTAGCCTCTTATAGCAGTACTATCTAAGATTAGGAGAGCTAGGTAGCTAAGATAAGAACAGCTATTTTGAGAGATAGTGCCTATAACATATGCCGCTAAGCAAGTAAAACTCCCTATCTGTAAGTCGTACCAAGGAACGCTCCCCGGGAACGCTAGTTATTATTCTTCTCTAAGTGCCAGAGGCTCAGCGCAAACAGCTTAACTCCTGCGGACAAGCTCAAGATGCTGCGCTCAAGATGCTGCGCTTAAGACGCTGCGCTCAATCTGCCCAAGTTCAGAGCACACCTTAAGCTGCTTTAGCTGAGCTCTATGCGAGAGCTCTACAAGCTAAGCAATCTGATAAGGCAAACAAGTTACCCCCACCTCTCCATTACGAGATTAGTTTCTCTCTGGCAAAAATCCTCTACTATCAGCGCTCAAGCCCTACATCGGGTAGACACCGACACGGCGCTCATCCTGATGCAGTACAAATACCTACATAGCGCTCATCCTTATTAAGCACAAAACCCTACGCAGCACCGTGCTCCACGCAGCGCTCTGCTTTCCTACACTATATCAACGAAACAGCCCCAACTACTAACACTACTGGGGGGTCAATATGCAGCTAGCTCTGCAAATCTTATAAAGCTACTCTCCAGAGTAGATTACGCTTATCACAAGCTCGTCTTAACTTTTTAGAGATTGTTATAGCTTGGGTTAGCTTTACCCGCTGCTGAGAGCGGCTACCTGCTGCTGAGAGCGGCTGACCCCCTCTATAAAGTATTATCGGCAAAAGACAAATCCCTACTTTCTGCCCCGTCCCAACTTAGTGCTACTCGGACTATCACCTGATGAGACCATTATCTGGTGCCGATAATGTCACCTCCTACCTATACCGTCAGTAGCATTGATAGCCTCAGTAGTACCAACAGCGGCACTACTGCCTATACCATTACTAGGAGCTTATACCGTTATTACTACCGATAGCGTCAGTAGTGCCGTTAGCGTCAGTAGTAGCTATACCATGACCAAGTGCCTATATATCTATCAATATAGATATAGTACTACTAATAACCACGATTAGGGCATTAATCTCATGCCTCATCTTTTCAAGGCCTCAAAATAGCATGCTACCCAAAACTAGTGTCAGCTAAGCTATGGGGCTACATAGTAAAGATGAGATATAAGTCTAAGCTATGCTCTGATGCATAATCTGATGCGTAAATCCCCTCGCTAAACCTAGCTATCCATTGTAGTTAACTAGGTTAATTTCAGCAAGAATAAGCCAATCGTAGCGGAATCAAGCTCTCATAACTACAGAAAAGTTAGATGAAAGAGCCAAGCTTATACTCTCTTCTTGCACTTATAACTGCTAATGGCACGAGCTTTAACTAAGCTTTTGCCAAGACCTATGAGGCTGAGTCAGCTAGCGATAGCGATAAAGATAGCAATAGAGATAGCTATAGCGATAGCGATAAAGATAGCAATAGAGATAGCTATAGCGATAGTGCTTTATCTTAGGTGCTTAAAGCGCTAGTGCTTAAAGCGCTAGTGTTTGTGCACATGCGCTTAAATCCCACCAGTCGCCACAAGCTAATATTAAATCCCGCAGCTATGCGAGCCAGCAAATATAAGAGCCCGCAGCTATGAGAGCCCGCAGCTATG
>Cebus_capucinus_imitator_PRJNA485217_SSR093__coassemble_580_pt1 | contig 13557 bp, 7 predicted proteins | sample Cebus_capucinus_imitator_PRJNA485217_SSR093__metabat2_low_PE_002 | metagenome-assembled genome bin Cebus_capucinus_imitator_PRJNA485217_SSR093 | reverse complement strand
TATCTTAAAGGTAGTGGGGGCCGGGGCAGCATGAACTTAAACTTAGCTAGCGCGAGCGACCAGAGCTCTTATCTCAACTATCAGTACATTTCTAGCGCCACACCCAATCCTAGTGCTAGCCCCGTGCTAGCCATTAAGCCTTATCATAATACCGCGACTAAGCAAACTAGCTCTCTGTCTAATCAGAACGCAATTAAGCAAACTAGCTCTCTCTCGCATAAGACCTCGACTAAGCAAACTAGTTCTCTGTCTAGAAAGAGCGACAGCAATCTCTCTACTCATACCAAGCAAGGCTCGGGACGATGGACTAATCTCAGTGCTCTAAGTAGCGGGGACGCAGCACTTAAGAACCATAGAGTTTGTAGAAACCGCTTAGTAAGGGCGCACCAGAACCGCGATATCGACAATGACGATTATGAGCGTAGCGATATTGCCCCTATTACTTCAGCTGAAGAAGTGGTATTAAGCTGCGCGGCTTTAGGTGACAGAGATAATATCAATCTCATTTGCTATACCGTAGCTAAATTCTTTGCTCTCCTCCATGAGCAACAAGCTGGCTACCAGCTCAAGACCTTTGGCCTCTTGTATTACTTCTTAGGCATTTGCGAAGAGTGCAATCTCTTTGTGGCTGCTGAGGGCGCTGGTAACAAGCGCGTCATGAGTATGCGCATGGCTCTCTCTTATATTCACCGCAATTACCAAAGAGCCATTACTCTCACCGAGCTCTCAGACCTCCTTGATTTAAAACCACCATCAGTGGTTAAACTGTTTAAAGACATTATCAACAAAAAGCCCTTGGAGTATATCAACTCCTATCGTATTCACTGTGCCATGGAGCTCTTAAAAGACCCCAAGAACACCGTGACTTCCGTAGCTTATGATTGCGGTTTTGCTGATGTTTCTTACTTTTCCAAGGTCTTTAAGCGTTATGCCAACAAAACCCCCCGTGATTTCTTAAAATCGCTGCCCCAAGAAAGCATTGTGTAGCCCCCCATTGGCTAGCGCCACCCCATGAGGCAATGGCAAACCCATTGGCTAGCGCCAACAAATTTAGCTAGCTCTAACAAATTTGGGAACACTAACCCATGAGGCACCGCTAACGCATTGTTTAGCATCAACGCCAGTTCCCTCTAACCACCTAGAGCTCGTAGGGGTCTGCCGCAGCTTGTTCCTTGCTGCCCGAACCTATACAAAGACATATCTCTTGCTCCACGGCTCCCCACGGTTTCCCCAGGAGAGAGCGCGTCCAAGCTAAGGTACTCACCTTAAGCCTATATTGGCACGCCTGCTCTGAGATTTTGCTACTTTCCTGAGCTAGCCCTAGAAAAATAGCTGAGCTAGGTCTAGAGAAATAGCTGAGCTAGGTCTAGAGAAATGGCTGAGCTAGGTCTAGAGAAATGGCTGAGCTAGGTCTAGAGAAATGGCTGAGCCAGGTCTAGAGAAATGGCGGGGCTAGGTCTAGAGAAATGGCTTTGTAAGGTCTTATGAAGCTAGGCAGACTACGCAATGCCTAGCTATTATTTCGTAAGAAGTGGTTTCACTTATTAAAGATGCAAAGGTAGCTAAGGCTACTGCTGAGCTTATCTCAGGGCAGGATAATGCCCCCTCAAACACTAATATCCATGGGGGTGAGAGTAAGACCTAGCAATTCTCCAGAGCGGAAAAGCAGAATTAGAGGGATGAGAAGCTGCTCTCGAATAGAGTAAGAGAGATTACGCAAGCTATGGTCTGCTCATGAGCCTTAATTAGTTTCATGAGCATAAAGGTAGGGACAGCTCTGACTATGCCGAGAGCGAGGGGGGAATTACTAGGGGAGAGGCTCTTAAGCAGGCCAAGAGCCAGGCTCGGGCTAAACGCAATGCTCGGCTTAAACATCAGGCTCGGGCCAAGAACAGAGCTCTAGTAACGCGCCAGGCTCTGGCTAGGAACTTTGGCTATGATTAGCACCAGACTCAAGCTAAGCGCAATGCTCGGGATAGCGGCTCTTATGATGGATAACGGCTCTTATGATGGTTACTGACCTTGCGCTGATTACTAGCTCTTCGCTGGTTATTGGCGCTTTGATGATTACTTGCCCTTTGCTGGTTTCGTTTTCAGCCAGGAGTTACTTACTCTTGCTGTTAGTTTTGTTAGCATTGCTGCCTTGGCTACTATCTTCGCTATTACGTTCACCTATCGCAAAGCCATTGTCATAGCGTAAATCGATATAAGCCACATCAGAAAGCTTAAGCTTCGTCTGTTTAAAGGAGAGTAAGAAGCGCTTGAGACGAATGAGCGGCAGCTCAGGCACACTCTCACGTCCTAAGATAAGCCAGACATCACCCTCAATCTTAATGCGATAACCGCGGGCTGGGTCAAGCTGCACCTCTTGGATGTAATAAGGCGAGTGACGCGTTAGCTCAATGAATTGATAGGCATGAGTATAGAGTTCACCGGCGAGCTTATCATTAGGCGCATTCAAAGTAACTAAAGGCAAGTTGAGATCTTTGAGATCAGGGTAAAACACGCTATTAGTTTGCACATCATAAATGCCGGTGTTTTTCCACAAAGCAGAGGGGTAATGCTCGACTAAGTTAATCTCAAGGGTGTCCGGAAATTTCTTAACTACAGCTACAGCAGCAACCCAAGGCATTTGCACCATAGCATTATGAATGGGGGAGATATCGAGGGTGACTAAGTTTTTGCCACCAGCAAGCTTACCTACCACTGTAGCCACTTCGTCACGGTTAATATAGGTTAGCTGTCCTTGCACCACGACGCGCGCCACCGGAAAAGTATGCGGGCTTTGGAGATAGGAAAAAAGGAGATCGTAACTCTTATAAAGAGCAAAGAGAAAAGTGAAAAACAGCGTAATGGAGAGCAGAAATCTGCCGCGACTGACCCGCTTACGCCGACGCTGCTTGGAAGTAGCTGCCACTTAACTTATTACCTTTAAAACTAAGAGAAGACCTATGCCATAACAGATCTGTACCCTCACAGATCTATACAAGATAAGACCTATGCTATGCCTACGCCGCTTTGTACGCAGCCCTCATTTTATTCTAGCATACGCACCATGGGCATTAAGACTAGCAGTATATGCACAAAGAGGCTAAACCGCCACTCTGCCGCCGCACCGCCCGCACATTGGCTAACTTACCCCAGCAGTACGGGAACTAAGCCCCACTTAACTAAGGATAGCTACTCCTTAGCCAAGCGAGGGCGGCACACTAGAAGTTTTACTTGCTAGCTAGAAGTGAAGTTTTCTTACTGGCAAGAAGCGATGTTTTACTTGCTCTCTAGCAGTCTTGCTGACTCACTAGAAATTTTGCTTGCTAATTGAAGGCTCCCAGCGCTTCGTAAGCATGCCTGCTACCTGTACCACATTACCAGCGCCCTGGGTCAAGATAATATCTTTTTCCTCGCACAGGGCATCGAGTAAAGGTGGCACCTCATCTACAGTCGCCGCAAAGTGAGGCTCAATCTTACCCTGGGCGCGAATGGAGCGACAGAGATGGCGGCCATCGATACCTACAATCTTATCTTCACCAGCAGGATAGATCTCCACCAAAATAAGGACATCTACTAATTGTAAGACCTTGACGAAATCTTCATACAGATCGCGAGTACGGGTATAGCGATGCGGCTGGAATACCATGACTAAACGGCGAGTAGGCCATCCCTCACGAACAGCTTTAATGGTCGCGAGCACTTCGGAAGGATGATGACCATAGTCATCTACAATACTCACAACTCCCTTAGGGGCTTGATAGCGGCCATAGCGCTGGAAACGACGCCCCACCCCTTCAAAATGCTCTAAAGCATTTAAGATGTATTTTTCTTCAATACCTGCTTCTAAAGCAATGGCGATAGCAGCAGTAGCATTTTTCGCCATATGGAGGCCCGGCAGCGAGAGCTTGACGTTAAGGTCAGGGGCATTCTTGCGCTTAACGGTAAAGCAGGAACCAGCCTGCATTTGGATATAGTTGCAGACTTGTAAATCAGCTTTATCGCTCTCACCATAAGTAATCACGGTACGGCCAATGCTCGGAATAATGCTCTCCACTGTTGGGTCATCCACACAGACCACCGCGACCCCGTAAAAAGGCAGGTTGTGGAGGAATTGCACAAAGGTCGCCGTCAACTTAGCAAAATCGTTGTCGTAGGTTTCTAAGTGGTCAGCCTCAATATTAGTAACCACCGTCATCATCGGCTGGAGATGGAGGAAAGAGGCATCAGACTCATCCGCCTCGGCAATGAGATAGCGGCTAGTGCCTAAACGGGCATTAGTACCAGCACTATTCAGTAAGCCACCGATAATAAAGGTAGGGTCAAGCGCAGCTTCCGCAAAAATCGAAGCGATCAGCGAAGTGGTGGTGGTTTTACCATGGGTACCAGCAATAGCAATACCATAGCGATAGCGCATCAGCTCGCCTAACATCTCCGCGCGCCGGACGACCGGAATACGTGCTACCAGCGCGGCTTCTACTTCAGGATTGCCCTTATGAATCGCAGAAGAGACCACGACCACACTAGAACCCACAATATTTTCCGCCTGGTGGCCAATAAAGACCTTAATGCCTAAAGATTCTAAGCGGCGGGTGACTTTGCTTTCAGCAATATCGGAACCGGAGACAGCATAGCCTTCATTTAATAAGACCTCAGCAATACCGCACATGCCCGAGCCACCGATACCCACAAAGTGAATACGCTTAATCTTATGCATGCGAATAGATGCAGTACTCAGTCCCACCTCACCTAATAAGCGTGCTGGGGTACTTAAGATGCTGTTCTCTGTAGAAGAGCTATCTTCTAGCATATCGGCTCCTCGCCCTTACTTTAATCTTAGCCCGGAACTCCGGCGGCCTCACGGCGCAATGGCCGCACGACATGATAGCCGCATAACGTAGTAGCCCCACGACACAATGGCCGCATAACGTAGTAGCCCCACGGCACAATGGCCGCACCAGGAAGTGAACCAATGGCTTAGCGCTCCATAGTCGCAGCGTCTTGACAGCGCCGTGAGCTAGGCGCAAAGAGCTAGCCTTAGCGGCATAGCAACAGTGAGCTAGGCGCAAAGAGCTAGCCTTAGCGGCATAGCAACAGTGAGCTAGGCGCAAAGAGCTAGAGGCTCTCTCAAGCTAAGTGATGTCTTAAACCTAGCTCGATCTTAGAACAATTACTGCCTTATGACAAATAAGCAGCATTAAGCCCTTATTAATAGGTCGAGGCTATTGCTTAGCACTAGCCACAATGAGGTCGCAGACCCGGGTCGTAGCATTGAGGTGCTCTTGGGTTGCAGCAGCCTCCGACATTTGCTTAAGGGTCTCTGGCGCTCTTATCTCTAAAATCAGATCATGGAGACGCTCCGGCGTTAACTCACTTTGCGCTAACAGCTTAGCCGCTCCCGCATTAACCAAGGTGAGCGCATTTTTGGTCTGATGGTCATCGACAGCGGTAGGCAGAGGCACCAGAATAGCGGGTAACTTTACTGCACTTAACTCCGAAATGGTGGAAGCACCGGCGCGGCAGATAATAAGATCAGCCTCGCGATAGGCGGTAGCCATATCGCTAATAAAGTCTGAGGTGGTAACGGTAAATTGAGAGCCCTCATAACGCTTAGCGGTAGCCTCACTTTGGCCTTTACCGCACTGATGCATCACCTTTAGCGAAGACTTAATAAGCTCTTCTGGGGTAAACAGCTGTAAAGCTGCTGGTACTTGCTCATTTAAAACCTTAGCCCCTAAAGAGCCGCCTAAAATCAGAATACGGGTCGCACCATCGTCATGGATAAAAGCCTTGTCTTCAGTAAAGAGCTTGGCGATATCGGCACGCACTGGGTTACCCACACTCTCAACCTTAGGACCACTAAAGGCTGCGCCCACGCCTAAGAGAATCTTAGAGGAGAAACGGGCCAAGAGACGATTGGTTAAACCTGCAGCAGCGTTTTGCTCATGCAGCAAGAGAGGAATACCTTGTAAAGCGGCCGCGACACCACCGGGACCAGAGGCATAACCACCAAAGCCAATGACCACATCAGGCTGAAAGCGCTTGAGTACTTGACGAGCCTGCAGCACGGCATGGGTAATCATAAAAGGAGCCTTAAGCTTAGTCATGATGCCATTACCGCGTACGCCCTTAACATCGATATAGTTAATGGTAATGCCGGCTTCTGGGACGACTTTTTCCTCGATACGTCCGCGCGTGCCGAGCCATTCCACTTCTACCCCACGCTGTTGCAGCTCTTTGACAATGGCCATAGCCGGAAAGACGTGACCACCTGTACCACCGGCCATCACTAAAACGCGCATGCCCTTGCTCCTCTACACCCTACTCCAACACCAAAATCATTAAGCCCTTGAGATTCTCTCACCAAGAGAGTCTTTAAACCGCTTTTATCATGCCTACCCAGGCTAGCGCTACCGCAGGTACTGCATGTACCACATGTACGCCCGTACCGCATGTACTGTCTGTACCACATGTGCCGCATGTACCCAGGCCCATACCCTAGCTAGTCATAGCTAATCATAGCTAGTCATAGCTAGTCATCGCTAGTTATAGCTAATCATATTTGAAGTTACCTAGTTTGTGGGTACGCCACTCATAATCGATACGCAAAAGAATACCGAGAGCCCAAGTAATCACGATCAAGGACGAACCACCATAGGAAATAAAAGGTAAGGTTAAGCCCTTAGTTGGTAAGCCACCAGAAGCGGCACCAATATTAATGACGGTCTGGAGGCAGAACAGCACCCCTATACCAAAAGCGACATAGCCCTGGAACTGGGCGCGCTGTCTTAAGATCTTATTAGAGAGCAAGATAGCCTTAGCGACGATAATAAACTCTAAAGCAATCACCACACAGACGCCGATAAAGCCGCTCTCCTCGCCCATAATCGCCATTACGAAGTCCGTATGGGCTTCTGGGAGATAACCTAACTTTTGTACTGAGTTACCAATGCCCTCACCCGTTAATCCGCCGCGACCAAAGGCCATTAAAGATTGGGTTAACTGATAGCCACTACCAAAGCGGTCTTCCCACGGGTCTAAGAAGGCAATCACGCGACGCAAACGATAAGGCTGGAGCCAGATCATTAAGCCGCCGGCGACACCGACAAAGATTAAGGTAATACAGTATTTAAAGAGACCAGCACCAGCCATAAACAAGATGCCAAAGGTAATAGCCGTAATCACGACTAAAGAACCAAAGTCAGGCTGCATTAAGAGTAAGAAAGCAATGACCGCAATGAAAGCCATTGGTTTTAAGAAGCCAGCAAGTTCATGGCGCACCATCCTAATCTTACGGCTGGTATAACTTGAGAAGTAAATAATCCAGAAAAGTTTCAAGAGCTCAGCCGGCTGGAGATTGACCGGACCTAGAGCAATCCAGCGTTTAGCCTCATTGACTTCACGACCGACAATGAGCACGGCTATGAGTAAAAAGATGGCACAACCAAGCAGAAATAAAGAGAGGTTAAACCAAGTCTGACTAGGGACAGAGGTAATTAATAAGCCCCAGCATGAGGCGACGACACAGAATACTATTTGGCGCTTTAAGTAATAGTATTGGTCACCTGTGGCATTGTAGGCCTCCTGCACCGAGGCTGATGAGATCAGCACAATCGAGATGAGCATGAGGATCAGGGATACTAAAATCAAGGTGCGGTCATAATAGACCTGGGGCCTGTTATTCCGATCGATCTTATATGTCATGAAATCTACCTAAGCGCCGTGACCACTATCCTTAATGCCAACAAATCTAAACAAGCGAGATTATCGCTAAATAAGCTATATACCCTGCTAGCGCGGATCTCTCCTACCGGCTAACGCTATCTCATGCCGGCTAACACTATCTCATGCCGGCTAACGCTATCTCATGCCGGCTAACACTATCTCATGCCGGCTAACACAGGCTAAGCTGGCATCTGTCGACTAAGCAGGCTCACGCCAGCTCTTGCCGGGCTCACGCCAGCTCTTGCCGGGCTCATGCCGCTAGCGCTGGCAGCTACCGGCGCCTGCCGACTTTGCTACCGGCTTAGCTGCCGGCCGCACTAGTCGCGGTGCGAAGCTGCGGGAAGATTGTTGACCAGATTGACGAAGACGCGTCCCCGCTCATCAAAGCCCTTGAATTGGTCAAAGGACGAACAAGCTGGGCTTAAGAGCACAGCCTGGCCATCATAGGCCTCGCTATAAGCTAAGCGTACGGCCTGACGCAGATTTAACACGCTGACACAATGCTCTGGGTCTAAAGCTAAGAGCTTATCAGCATCACGGCCAAAGCAGTAGACCTTACGCACTTCTTTGCCAATGTAACGCTTTAAAGGACTAAAGTCCTGGCCCTTACCAATACCGCCGGCTAACAGCAAGATGCCATTAGGATAACGAGGGGCTAAGCCAGTAATCGCGGCTTCAGCGGAAGCCACATTAGTAGCCTTAGAGTCGTTATAGAAAGAGACACCTTCTAAGATGCGGACAATTTGGCAGCGATGCTCTAAACCAGAGAAAGTCTTTAAGGCCTGTAATTGCACTTCGCGAGGCACATTTAAGGCATCGGCTAAAGCCATGGCGGCTAAAGCATTAAGCTCATTATGGGTACCACAAATGACCATATCGCGTACATCTAAGACGCGCTGACCTTTAACACAGAGGTAAGTGGTAGTTGGGGTAACATCACGACCATAGTCTTGGTTATCTAAACCAAAGCTTGCAAAAATGCGCTTTTGCTCTTCAGGATCAGTAGGATAGGTGCGCTTATCTTCACGATTAACGATAATGCGCTGGCAATGCTTAAAGATACGAGCTTTAGCTTCAGTATAAAGGTCTAAGCTACCTTCATAGCGATCCAAGTGGTCTTCAGAGACATTGAGAATCACACCTGCGGCTAACTCTAAGCTATTAGTGGTCTCTAATTCAAAGCTCGAGAGCTCTAAGACATAGGTTTTGACGCGATCGGAGAGAATATCGAAGACAGCATTACCAAAGTTAGCACCTACTGCGGCATCAATACCGGCGCGCTCTAACATGTAGCCTACCAAAGCCGTTACCGAAGACTTACCATTAGAGCCGGTAATACCGATCACTGGAGCTTTACCCTTATTTGCGCTTGCAAATAATTCGACATCACCGACAATTTCGACACCGGCAGCGGCGGCTGCAACAATTTCGGGCATGTGAATAGAGAGGCCAGGGCTGACTACCAGCATATCAAATTGCTTGAGCACATCAGGATTTAAGGCTCCTAAGCGCAGATCTACCCCTGCCGGTACTTCCTCCGCATAAGGAGGATTAGTGCGCGTATCAAAAATGGAGAGCTGCTTTAAATCTTGCGTAAGCAGATACGAAATCACCGCGACATTGGAAATACCTAAACCAATGACGGCTACCTTTTTACCGGTTAATCTATCCATAAAATCTGACGCCACTGGCGCCTCCTGCGCATAAGTGAAGTAGTACCAGGCAAAAAATCCTAAAACTAACCCAAGCTAGCATTAGCATCCCCAAGCTCGCTTTAGCTTATCTAAGCTCGCCTTAGCTTACTTAAGCTTACCTATCCTAACTAAAGCCCAGCAGCCAAGAGTCACCATGTCTGATCGCACTATGGCGCGCTTTGCCCCAGCAGCCAAGCCAGGGCAACCAGGTCAGAGAGCCAAGTCACTGCATCCTGGCCACGGTGCACTTAGTGGTACAAGCCTTGAGATGACGGACAAGCATCTTTCCTTACTCAGTAAGGATAGGTTTAGCGTAACTTCAAGGTAACTAAGCCTAAGAGCACCAACATAATCGAGATAATCCAGAAACGGACGATCACTCGAGGCTCAGGCCAACCGCTCTTTTCAAAGTGATGGTGAATTGGGGCCATCTTAAAGATACGCACACCGCGTAAGCGGAAAGAGCCCACTTGTAAGATCACAGACAGAGTCTCTAACACAAAGATACCACCCATAATAAAGAGCAAGAGCTCGGCACGGCAGAGCACCGCTAAGATACCTAAGGTCGCACCTAAAGAGAGGGACCCCACATCACCCATAAAGATTTCGGCAGGGTAAGTATTAAACCAGAGAAAGCCCAAACCGGCGCCAATAATGGCCACACAGGCCACCACTAACTCACCGGCTAAAGGAACATAAGGGATATAGAGGTAACTGGCAAAGTTATAGTTAGAGGTAGCCCAAGCCACGATACCTAAACCGGCCGCCACCGTAATAGTGATTAAGATAGCTAAGCCATCTAAACCGTCGGTTAAATTCACGGCATTAGAAGAACCGGTAATGACAAAGTAAGTAAGAGGGATAACTAAGAAGCCAATATCTGGCATGAACTCTTTAAAGAAAGGAATGACTAAAGTAGTCTCAGCCGGGCTTGTCGCAAAGCCGTAAATACAGCAGCCTAAAGTTAAAGCAATAGCCGATTGCCAGAAATACTTATATTTAGCGCGTAAACCCTGGGTATTGTGGCGCACCACCTTTAAATAATCGTCCGCAAAACCGATTAAACCATAGCCTACAACGGTAGCCACGGTATACCAGACATAAGGGTTATCTAAGCGCGACCATAGGAGAATAGTAAGCACAATGGTGGTGTTAATTAAAATACCACCCATGGTTGGCGTACCTTGCTTTTTTAAGTGGCTCTCCGGTCCATCTTTGCGAATCACTTGGCCGAAATGGAGAATCTGTAATTTGGCAATGGTGTAAGGGCCTAAGCACAAAGACACGACCAAAGCTGTGAGAATGGCGCAGACCGCCCGAAAGGTCAAATATTCAAAAACTCGAAAGGCGGGCACATATTGCGCCAACCAGTCGGCAAGCATGATTAACATTAGTCTCTCCTCAAAGACTTACTTCTTGACCTAAGAACTACGCCAAGCGCTACCCATGTCGCTAAGCGTTACTCATCGTCAGCCTGGACGATCATCCTAAATTAGTAAGCTCACGAACAACAACAAAAAACCAAACAAAGCACTACCGGGCCACACACCCACAAGCCAACATGGCCACGAGGCTAACTTCCCATCGCTTTTTGCCTAAATCTCGGCCTCCAGCGCTAGGACATGCTCGTACATGCTAATAAGCACTAGTGAGTGCTCGTAAATACTAGTAAACACGAGAAAGTGCGAGTAAGCAGTAAGCTCATCAACAGCATTGCTTGAGCTTGCAACTTTGGCATGCTTTTACGCTTGCAGCTTAAGCTTGAAGCTGCAGCTGGCAACTTAGGCGTGTTCTTGCGCCCAAGTGCTCAGAAAAACGACCACTTGCTCCATATGCATGGAGTGCGAACCTTTAACCAAGCAAGTCACAGCCGGAGCTGGCTTATTCTCACTGGAAACATTTGCCGCTAGGTTTAACCACTGAGGTAACTGTTCTCTCAAAAACTCTTGTAAAGAATCATGCGAGTCAAAGTGCAGAGCCTGCGTCGCCATAGCACTAGTAGCGCTAGCTGTACTAGCGACGCTAGCAGCTCCTGCTACACTAGCAGGGGCGCTCGTGGCAGGGGCGCTCGTGGCAGCGGCGCTCGTGGTACCAGCTGGAGATGCAACTGGAGATGCAGCTTGAGATACCGCTTGCTTACATACCTGCTGACAAGCACTAATACTTAATTCGCTTAAAGGACCACGCGCTAAGAAAAGATCAATCTTACCCGCCGCATAGGCTCCTACCTGTGTATGCAGATCAGCTGCGGCATTACCTAACTCGCCCATATCGCCAAAAATAAAGATCCGCTTCCCAGGCATGGTCGCCAGCGTATCAATAGCGGCTAAAACGGCATTAAAACTAGCATTGTAGGCATCATCGATCACCGTAAGGCCACAAGCATAATGCTCTGGGGTTAAACGCCCCTGCAGCGATTGGGACTTGCTTAAGCCTAAGACCACATCCTCGGCCTTAACGCCCATAGTAAGTGCTAATAAAGCGGCGCCTGCGGCATTGACCGCATTATGATTACCTAAGGTATTAAGCGAGAGCGCGGCGTGAAAAGGGAAGCGTTCATCATGGCTTATAAGCTTAAAGGAGAGGATCATGCCCTCACGCTTAATCGCACTCACTTGCATGGTGGCATCATTAGCTTCACCAAAAGAGAGTAATTGTCCTGAAGCAATTTGCTTAGCATAGTCATGCTGCCACTGTGGCCACCATGGACTATCGCTAGGCACAATGCCAATCCCGGTTGCATCAGCAGCTAACAGCGTGCCCGCATCCGCAGCAGTGCTAGCGGCGCTAGCAGTGTTAGCAGCGCTAGCCTCTGGGCGTGCATTGAGGGCAAAGAGACGGTCTAAAATTTCGCTTTTACCTTGATAGACGCCCTCTGCTGAACCAAAGCCCTCAATATGCGCCCCACCCACATTAGTAATCAAAGCATAGTCAGCATTAACCCATTGCGCGGTACGAGCAATATCATTTAAGTGACTCGCGCCTTGCTCAATCACAGCAAAATGGTCACTTTCACTTAAACGCAACAGCGTTAAGGGCACTCCGACATCATTATTAAAGTTGCCCTGGGTAAAGAGGGTTTGTCCCGCTTGCTCTAAGATAGCCGCCGTCATCTCTTTTACGGTAGTTTTGCCACAAGATCCAGTAATGGCAGCAATTTTTGCGGTACTCTTAGCACGCACCAGACGGGCAGTCACGCCTAAAAACCACTGCGTATCAGGGCAAGGCAGCCAAATCGTTTTCGCCTTTATAGGGGCCCAGGCCTCTTTGCCTATAACCTCAATCATCGCGGCATCGACTTCAGCCTCACTCCAAGCACAAGCACAAGCTATGGCCCCCGAAACAATGGCTCCCGCCAGAAACTTATGAGCATCAAAGCGCTCCCCCTTTAAAGGGATAAAAAGACAATCTGGCCCAATTTCCCGAGAAGAAGTAGAGACTTGCTTAATGGTTGTGGCCATTAGCGTAGTGTCCTGACTTAAATCCTGCCACTTCTGTAAAAACTTAGCAGTGTCGCCAGACACAACCGGCTCACCAGTGACTTTAGGGACCAGCGCGTAGTCATGATTACTAAGCTCAGTAGAAATAAGAGCTTGGCTTAAAGCATTAAGAAGCTCACTCAGGGTAAACGCAATCATCTTTTGCCTCTATCTCTACGCTACGCACTCCGACCACTTCAGGTCTTCATATCTTCTTTAGGCTGGGCTACTGGTTAGACCACAGACTCATCCTTAGGCCACAGATTCAGCTTTAGGCCATGCTTTAGCCTCAGGCTATGGTTTAAGGCTGAACTGCAAGCTCAACCTAGGCTTTGAGCTAAACCTAGGCTTCGAGCTAATCCTTAGCTTTGAGCTAAACCTAGACTTCGAGCTAATCCTTAGCTTTGAGCTAAAGCTAGAGTTGTGGTTCACTCTTAACTTTGGCTTTTGGTGCATCCTTAGCTTTTTGCTCGGCTTTGGTCTTTATGGCAGTGGCCTTGGCCTTTGGCTTGGTTTTAGCCTTTGGCTCAGCTTTAGCCTTTGGCTCGGCTTTGGCCTTTATGGCAGTGGCCTTGGCCTTTGGCTTGGCTTTAGCCTTTGGCTCAGCTTTAGCTTGTGGCTCGGCTTTGGCCTTTATGGCAGTGGCCTTGGCCTTTGGCTTGGCTTTAGCC
>Cebus_capucinus_imitator_PRJNA485217_SSR093__coassemble_579_pt1 | contig 13594 bp, 7 predicted proteins | sample Cebus_capucinus_imitator_PRJNA485217_SSR093__metabat2_low_PE_002 | metagenome-assembled genome bin Cebus_capucinus_imitator_PRJNA485217_SSR093 | reverse complement strand
AATCTCTTTGCCAGAGGCATAAATCTCTTTGCCAGAGGCATAAATCTCTTTGCCAGAGGCATAAATCTCTTTGCCATAGGCCTCAAGCTAGTTTGTGCTCACCCACGCTCAAGCTTAGCTTACGCTCAAGCGCGTGCTCATGCTTCGCTTGTCAGATTGCGCCAGCACTGCAGCTTACTGCCTCTCACTGCCGCTTACTGCCGCTCACTGCAGCTCACTGTGCAAGGTTAGCTGTATGTTTAGTAAGCTGTATGTTTGGTGCACAATCTGTTAGCTAGACCGGAGGCTCGGTTGGCTTTCCGGAGGCGAGGCTGGTGGCTCGGTTGGCTTTCCGGTGGCGAGGCTGGGTCTTTATGGGGCTAGATAGTGTGCTATGGGGCAGAGCGCTTAAGTAAGGGCGCGCGATGTGCTCTGAGCGAGCGTCAGGGATGCATCTTGGGGCAAAATAAGGTAGCATAAGGGGCCAACGTACCTGCGGGGCGTTCTTTGATTGTAGGAGCCATCATGGCACAAGATATTATTTTTTCAGGCATCCAGCCATCAGGCGAACTATCTATTGGTAATTACATTGGTTCGCTCCGTAATTGGGTTCCCATGCAGGATGAGGCCGATTGTATCTACTGTGTGGTAGATGAACACGCCATTACAGTAAGACAAGATGCCGCTACCTTACGCGATAATACCTTAAACACCCTGGCTATCTTCTTAGCCTGTGGTATTGACCCTAAAAAGTCGACCATTTTCTTACAATCGCATGTGCCTGCTCACTGTGAGTTAGGCTGGGTGCTTAACTGCTATACCCAAGTAGGTGAGTTAAGCCGTATGACCCAGTACAAAGATAAGTCCAAGCGCTACGCTAACAACGTGACTGCAGGCTTATTTAACTACCCAGTGCTGATGGCTGCGGATATTCTCCTTTATAAGGCTACTAAGGTGCCAGTGGGTGATGACCAGCGTCAGCATATCGAACTTACTCGTGATATCGCTGAACGCTTTAATGGCATTTATGGCCCTACCTTTGTGCTGCCTGAAGGCATGATTCCTAAGGCTGGCGGTCGCGTGATGTCGCTGCAAGAGCCAACCAAGAAGATGTCGAAGTCGGATGACAATCCTAAGAACGTGATCCGTATCTTAGAAGAGCCTAAGTCCATCTTAAAGAAGATTAAGAGCGCCGTGACCGACACCGATAATCCACCTGTAGTGGCTTATGATTGGGATAAGAAGCCAGGTGTTTCTAATCTGTTAGAACTGATGTCTGCTGCTACCGGAAGAGAGATTCCGGAATTAGTTGAGCACTTTAAGGGATCGCTCTATGGCACCTTTAAGAGTGAAGTAGGTGAGGCCGTAGTTGCGATGTTAGAGCCAATCCAACAGCGCTACCATGAAATTCGTGCGGATGAGGGCTATATGAAAGAGGTCTTTATCCAAGGCGCGGCAAAAGCTCAAGCTCGTGCTAATGAGACTTTACAAGACGTCTATCGCAAGATTGGCTACGTCGTCTTCTAAAGCAGCGCCCTTATAAACTGAAGCGCATTGCCTGATGGGCAACATTGTCTGTCGCTCTACATAAGTAGAGATAGCTCTAAGCTTGACGAGGATGCCCTGAAGCGTGGTGCTTAGGCTAAGCCCATGCCCTAGTCTATGGACAAGCTGCTAGCCCATGGACAAGCTGCTAGCCCATGGACAAGCTACTAGCCCATGGACAAGCTACTAGCCCATGGACAAGCTACTAGCCCATGCCCTAGCCTATGTACTAACCCCTGCCTTGGCGAAGAATTCGCTGAAGCGGGGGGGGGTTGTTTGTGCTAAAGCCAAAGCTTGGGGTTAGTGCTAAGGCCAAGGCTTTGGGTTGGTGCTTAAGCTCAGGCCATTTATTGGTAGCAGCAGGGCATGAGTTTTTTCAAGCTAGCAGTCAGCGGTAGCGCTGATAGGCTTAGCGATGTGGTTAGCAATAGGCTTTGCGATAGGCTTTGCGGTTAGTTTAGGCCTCACTATTAAAGCTGAGGGCGGTAGCTTGGCTCTCGGCTACTGCCGCCTCATTGATCTTGCCATCTTTGACCACCCAATTGCCAGAAGCAATGGTGTGACGGACGCGATTGTGGAAGTAGGTGCCGACAAATGGACTCCAGCCACAAAGGGAGACGATATCTTCTTGAGTCACGGCATAGGTATCGCGAGGATCAAGAATAGCAAAGTCAGCGAAATTACCCTCAACAATAGTGCCCCGCTTAGCAACGCCATAGCGCTCAGCGACATTCTTAGTTGCGGCCTTAATGCCATCTTCGATACTAAACTCACCACGCTTAGCTAATTCAAAGATAGTGTTGAGGCTAAATTGAATCGATGGCGTACCTGAGGCAATCTTCATGTAGTCGCTATTGTCTTTAACAGCCCACTCATGAGGGGCATGGTCAGTGCCAATAGTGGTAATGACCCCGCTAGTTAAGGCCTTACAGAGAGCTCGGCGATCCCGCTCATACTTAATCGCAGGATTACACTTAATCATGGCTCCTAAGCGGCTATAGTCACCCTCATTAAAGAAGAGATGCGGAATGCAGACCTCTCCCGAGATTTGGCGGTCATGAATAGGGCCTTTAGCCCAAGGCTTTAGGAGTTCTACTTCTTCTTGGGTGCTGAGGTGAGCGACATGTAAGCGCGCTTTAGTGGCTAAGGCTACTTCAATCGCCAGTTGGGTGGACTTAATGCAGCAATCACGGTTACGAATAGTAGGATGCATGGTAACCGGAATATGCTCGCCATAGGTAGCGCGCGCTTGTTTAGTGGTAGCCGAGATAATGGCATTATCTTCACAGTGGGTCATTACCAGGGTAGGAGCAGCGGCAAAAGCCTGCATCAGGGCATTGTCGGTATCAACTAAGAGATTACCAGTGGTCGAGCCCATATAGACCTTGATACCCGCAATCTCATGTGGGTCAACGCGCTTGATTTCTTCGAGATTGTCGCCGGAAGCTCCTAAGTAAAAGCCATAGTTAATCACACTCTCACGCTGTGCTAGAGCTTTTTTGTCATGTAAAGCGGCAATGGTAGTGGTAGGGGGATTGGTGTTAGGCATATCCATAAAGGAAGTAACACCACCTAAGGCGGCGGATCGGGATTCACTGGCAATGGTAGCTTTTTGCGGGAAACCAGGCTCACGGAAGTGCACGTGGGCATCAATTAAGCCAGGGAGGACGAGTAGTCCCTTACAGTCAATCTCGGTAGCACCAGCGGGAGCCGTAATGGTAGGTTCAATCTTGGCAATGTAAGGCCCTTCTGTCAAAACCTCGCACTTTCTAAAGCCGTTGATGGTCATGACGGTGGCATTTTTTAAGACAATGGCACTCATGCAAGCTCCCCTTTATTCTCATCAAAAATAGTGGCAGCATCGCCTCGCCTTACTGATCTTCACCTCATCTCATTAGCACTACGAGCGCTACGAGTACTACTAGTACTAGCACTACGAGCGCTACAAGCACTATGCGCACAACTAGTACTACGCGCACTAGTTCTACGTGCACTAGTACTACGAGCGCTAGCCCCAGAAGCCACGCTTAACCAGCGCTACTGGCGCTATTAGTGTTAGCCTCAGAAGCCACGCTTAAAATAGAGGTGTTTATCCTTACCCCAATGAGCAAAAGCTTCCCTAAGCTGGCTCAAGCTGTCTGCACCCAGACTAAGGCAGTCTGCACTCAGATTAAGGCTATCAGCACACAGTCTAAAGCAGACTGCAGATATGCTAAAGCAGCCTGCAAATGACTAAAGCTTGGTAAGCGAACGATGCTTATTTTCTTTAGCTTACAGCAAAAATAGGTAGCTCTAAAGAGGTGGTTTGAAGAGATAGCGCTAAAGAGGTGGCAGGTAAGACCTACATGGGCACGACCTCTCTGAGTTTTTGTTACTTTCCTGTGCTAGTCCTGGAGAATCCTGTAAAAATAGCTTAGAAAGGTCTGATGAAACCGGTAAGACTACTCAAATCTTAGCTATTCTTTCGTAAGAATTTGGTTCACTTTTTAAAGATGTAAAGGTAGCTCAGGGCACTACCGAGCTTCTATCTAAGCTTCAGAGAGTAAGCGCATCACCTCCAAAAACTTGGGCCAATGTGGGTTTTAGTTAGAGGATGATCTACCTAAGTAGGTAGTTCTTGTCATAAAGAAAGCCTAATCTATCAGCTTGGCATTGCTAGAGGCATAGGATACTAAAGAGGTTAACGCAGCAGCTGAAAGCGCATCGTGTCTTATAGAGATGGAGTCTAAGGTGCTAGACCTGGTTATAAGCTAAGCTGGCTCTAACCAGGTTGAGTTTGTCACGCGATGAGGGCAGAGCTAGCTTAGATGTTGCTCTAAGTAGCGCGGGCTTTTAGGCTAGCTATTGCATGTTCAGGCGGGCAATTGCCAAACGGTGCTGGCTTTTGCTGCTAGCTATTGCCCCTAGCTATTGCGAGCTTTGGCGCATAGCTTTTGCTAGTTTTTGCTAGCTTTTGCTTCTGGCTATTGCTATCTATTGCTGGCTTAAGAAAGATTTACGGATTTCTTCGTAGTGTAATTGCAGATGCTGGATTGCCATCAGAGCAGCAGCATTGCAGATTCTCCCGTTTTGGCAGAACTCAAAAGCCTTAGTTGCTGGTACCTTAAAGATACGGATATCTTCACCCTCGCTATCTAAACCACCTTGCGCTAGCAGATGGTCAGCGGAGATCTTGCCTACATAGAGGGTCACTTTTTCCGAGCAACCACCTGGGCTTGGGTAGACGGCATTGATGTAGTGGAGATCTTGTGGCTTAATGTCTAGTCCAGACTCTTCTTTAAGCTCTCGCACGGCAGCTTCTAATTCGCTCTCGCCAGGATCGATCATACCGGCGACAATCTCAATTAACCAAGGGGAAATAGGATCTTTTAAAGCACCAGGACGAAATTGCTCAATGAGAACTACTTCTTCAGTCACAGGGTCATAAGGCAGAATAGCCACGGCATCAGTATGCCGCTCAAAGATTTCCCGCACTAAGATCTTGGTGGTGCCACCATTAAACTTCGTATAGGACACCTTATAAACGTCCATGGCAAAGTGCTGTTCCCAAGCGCGGGTTTTGTCATGAATGACCACATCTTTAATGGTAAAACGCGGTTGGGCTAATTCGTCAAATCTATCCATAAATCTTAGTAAGACATACAAGTAAGGTTAGTGAAATAAGTGCCACGGGACGCTAGGCTTGGTCAGAAAGCAGGCGCAGTGACCCTATCTAGGCATTGTAAACCCTAGAGCAAAGGCGTGCTGCATCTTCATCAAGATAAGCGGCAAAAATCACTAAACCAAGCCCCAGGACTTCCCCTTCTTAATTCTGGAATGCGCCAAGCTGCAAAGCCGCAAAGCTCCAAAGCTGCCAAGCCTTGAAGCTTTGAAGTCTCGAATCTGCCAAGCCCCACATAGCTAAAGCCTCACATCGCCCGAGCCCCAAACAACGCAAGCTCCACATCGCCTGGGCCCCACATAGCTAAAGCTCCACATGGCCCGAACCCCAAACAACGCAAGCTCCACATCGCTTGGGCCCCACATAGCTAAAGCTCCACATGGCCCGAGCCCCACATAGCTAAAGTGCTAAGTAGCTACAGAGCCAAATCGCTACAGACGCCATGCTTTAGCGCTTTAACCTAAGCATTCTTGTTCCTGGAAGCGCCGCGACCACCATGACTTAGATACTAGGTTTGCTTCTTGGCGCTTGGTGGTGGGGCGGCTTAGTATGGTTGGTTTTTGCTAGGCTTGCTCTTAGTGGGCAGGATTTTAGTGTGTTTACTCTTTGTGAGCTTACTCTTAGTGGCTGACTCTTAGTGGCTGACTCTTAGTGAGAGCTTAGCGGGTCTTCCCCGGTAATGAGTTAAAGCTACTCTGGTGGTTGGGAGCATGAATCCAGATATTTAAGCGAAATTGAGGCGGTCATACTAAGAGATAGTACTAATTGGCGCGGAGGTTTATCTAGTGAGTCTAAAAATTACATGCGTCTTTTAGGGCAAAAATTGTGTGATCTGTTTTAAGAAATATGAGCATCATTGCTAGATTTAATGCGGCTTTATTGTATAGTGCTCTTGGTTAAACCTAGGAGTTAAATCCTAGTATCCCAGTTGGGGTAACAGAAGCTTAGTAACTAGTTTATCCTGGCGGACGAGCAAGCCTCTAGTCTTAGTAAGAGAGGCTTTCTTGGCGCTGCATACAGAGGAGAAAGCTAGATAGCGTATAGCTGGTGCCTAGCCTATGGCCTTGCCTGCGGCAATGTCTGTTGGCAAGTCCTGTTGCATTGCTATGGTCATGGCCATGGCCTGTGGCAAGGTATGTTGGCAAGGTCTGCGGCAAGACGGTTATCCCTGTCTTTATGGCAAGGTTTGGCGCGCAGACTATGCACTACCAGCAAGATGGGGCAACCTGGTGAAGGAAGTCTTAAGATCTACGGCTAAGGCCACGAGGTAGCGCAAGAAGCTGCGTTGTGACCTAAACCATGTTTTAAAGAAAAAGCTGAGCCCTGGTATAACATTTATCGATTTATGCTAGCTTGTTAGCTTTTTTTCTCCAGGAGCTCAGTTAAGATGCTCTAGGCTTCACTGTTGAATTTACTCCAGAGCCACTGTGACCAGGTCCTGTAGCTTCTTCACTTTTACTTTGGGGGGAACAGGCGCCGGAGCTAACAGGGGTTACTTTCTATTTTGTATCGTTACTTACGTGTCAGGGTTAAGCTTACCCACCTGGCTTAGTACTTAAAGCTCGTAAGAAGATTGCTAGTAGGGCGAGGAGTGCCTATGGCCAAATGACCAAATTGCTGGCAGCACAAGTTACGGGAATTAAGCTTACTTCCTTGTATGTCTAACACTTTAGCACCAAACGCGCGATGGTAGTCTGTTAAGTTGAGGTCGTAGCTTATCTTTGTCGAGGTAAGGTTCTTAGGACATCAGGATGTGATGCTTCGGGCATCAGGACATGATTCTTAGGTCATAAAGACATGATTCTTTGCTCCTAAATACGTGCTTCTTAAGACATAAAGACATTGGCCCTAGTAAAGAGTATTGAGTATAGCTACGGTTTTTTGGTGTTGCACTACATGGTCTCGAGTATAACTGCGTGGTGTTTAGTAGAGCTGCGTAGTGTTTAGTAGAGCGTCTTGGTATTAAGCAGAGCAGCATAAGAGCAAAGCTAGCTCTGTATATGGCCTCAAAGACGCGGTAATGAGGCTAGCCCCGGGTCAGGATGCAGATATTATCTTGCTTTTGCTTTCACATAATTGATTTCCGATTTTTGCTTGCTGTTTCTCGATTTCTTTGATCTGTTTTTCTCTGTTTGTATGTTTTAGTTTTGATGGCTGGGAGTGTTTACTTCACCGGTATGGTTGAGTTAGCGCCACAGACAGCGTGAGCGTGCTTGCTGATACCAGGTAGCCAAACACTCTGATGTTCTGATGTGATGGGTAGAGCTCTTAGGTTAGAGCTATTAGCTTTAGTACCAAAGATAGATAAACCTCAGGTGGGATAACCCCTCCCGCTTCCTGATGTGGCCTGCGCCTAATAGCGCTGCGGTGACGCCGTATCTACGCGCAGCCATGCCGCTATACCGCATCTGCGCTCAGCTATGCTGCTATGCCACCATGCTGCGCTGTAGCATACAGTGGTGAAGCTACGCTGTAGCATACAGTGGTGAAACTACGCTGTAGCATACAGTGGTGAAGCTGCGCTGTAGCATGCAGTGATCAAGTGGCTACGGAGCTACGCCAGAGCGCCGCTACTGCTGCTTTGAGGCTGTAAGGCTCGTGGCATCTAAATTAGGGTAGTGGGTTTTCCTGAGTTCTATAGAGTTATGAGCTAGACCAAGGTAAGTAACCCTGATGCTTTTGCATTAATAATGATGTAGTTGAGACAAGCAATGGCAACGTATAAGCTCCAGTTACGCAATGACCAGGAGAATCTCAGCATTCTCCAGCTGACTGACTCTCATTTGTTTGCTGATGAAAATGGTGCACTGCTGGGTATCCACACCGCTGTGTCCTTTAATGCTGTCTTAGAATCAGTCTTAAATCAGAACTTTTCCTTAGACGCTGTCGTCTTTACCGGTGATGTCAGCCAAGATTACTCCTTAAGCTCCTACCAGCGCTTTGCCCATGCTATGTCGGTCTTAAAAGTGCCAATCTTTTTTGTCCCCGGCAATCATGATGATGGTCCGCTGATGTACCGCATCTTAGGCGATTATGGTATCCGTACCGAGCGCTCGCTTATCTGTGGCAAATGGCACTTTGTCTTCTTAAATTCTGAGGTCTATAGTGTGCCTCATGGCTGGGTCGAAAAGAGCGAGCTTAACTTCTTAAAGGAGCAATGCGAGGCCTATCCTAATCACTATACCGTAGTAGTGGTTCATCACTTACCACGTTTGGTGCATAGCCGCTGGTTAGATACGCAGACTATGCATAATCAGGATGAGTTTAATAGCTTTATCTCAACCTTTCCTAATATCAAGCTGGTCTTATGCGGGCATGTGCATCAAGAAATTGATGAGCTTTATAACAACATCCGTTATATCGCTACTCCCTCGACCTCTATTCAATTTGAGCCACTTTCGCATAACTTCGCCTTAGATTCTTTAGGGCCAGGTTGGCGCTATCTGCAATTCTCGCCTAAAGGCGAAATCTCCACCCAGGTCTATCGCTTACCAAAGGGCCGCTTTATTCCTGACTCTGGTGTTGGTGGCTACTAGCAATAGGACTTAGCTTCGTTAACTATTAAGCTCGCGCCATATGAGGCGAGCTCGTATGCTGTTATGCCCCATGTTGCGGGGACTAGCCTATACCAGGTAGTGCTTACTAGTATGAGGCGGCACAGCCTCATGACCTCAGGCTTGACCTACTCTTGGCATATTAAACTCTTACATTAAGCTGGCGCGGCTCAGAGCTAGCCTGGCTGCCAGGAATAGTCAGATACTGCTCCAATCTGCCGTAACTACCAGAGGCGGGGAAGTGTGACTTAACAAGTCAGCCCCTGTCTATCGTATAGGTGCCTGTTGGCCCGGCGTTCCCACTTTTCTTCTCTTATCTTTATCTTACCCTTTCTTTATTTTTTCCTCTCTGTATCTTCCCCTTTCTTCTTGCATTGGCAATGACAAACAAGGGATTTATTTCACGATAGATAAGCCTTTTGCGGCGGCCCCAACTTACTTACAAAGTAAATTTACGATGCTGTGGCGGGGTAAGGATTACGGCTTGTCTGGAGAAACCCTGAGGTTTAAGCCTATCCGAGATTAAATGTTGCAAACCTGATTGCCAAAGTAAGTTCTTTATCTTTTCCTGTCTTTATTTTTTCCTCTCTTTTGTGTTTGTGTCCTTGTTCTCATTGTGGTAGCTACTGCTAGTTAGTTGGGAGCATGGGTAAGTGCTGTAACTTGTGATACATCCGTAATTGAGGCTAATGGTGCATGAGGGCTATGATTAGGGGGAGAACTGTTATTTGCGCGCTTTTTGCCATGTGGTGCTGGCTAGTGGCCTTTTTACTCATGAACAAAAAAGAAAAATATGTGATAGATAACTTATTGTTTTGTGAGTATTGCCTATACTATTGGTATAGGGGTTATCTCTACAGTTAGGATCTTACTCCAAAGTCATCTGACTTTATGTCGGTATCATCAGGTTATGCCCTATCACTTAGCTAAGAGTTTACTCAGCGCTGCTTGGTCGTGAGGTAGGCGTATTATGTGGTGGTATTAGTCCGGACACGTAGAGATAAAGCTAGTTTAATTGTTGCATTAAGGAGTATTTATGGATAGCCCGCAGCATGTAACTACAGAGGCAGCATTAGTGCTACAGTACCGCGATGGTCTTGGGCCCAATCTCACTAATAATAATGTGAGGAGCTCCGAGTACGAGTTTAGGGTAACTAAAGGCTCTATTAAAAGCTCTCGTAAAGGCTCGCTTAACAGCTCGCGCCAAGCCTCTTTTCAAGGCGTTCTAAGCGGCTCCTTAAAGAGCGCCGCGCTAGGTCTAGCTCTGTGGACAGCTTCTTTAGCTATAGGTGGCACTTACTTAGGTGGCACTTACTTAGGTGGGACTTCCGTAGATGGTTCTTACTTAGGAGGAACTTCCACAGATGGTACCTCTTCTGCGGGTAGTGCGCTGATGACATTGACGACAGCTGACTTTATGGCCTTAGCCAAGATGCAGGCGTGGCAGGGGGCCGTAGCTAATGCCGCTTCAGTAAACACTAATGCTGAGGATGCAGCGGTGAATGTCCAACACAAAGAGGCATTTGAGAACACCATTAAAGGGCTCTTAGCCCAGATGCGCCAAGATCCGCAGATAAAGCGCCTGTTAGGAGTAACCTGGGGTAAGGGAGATAATAATTCGACCCTGCAAATCTTACAAAACTGTGTTTACGGTAATTTTGCCGGGGTGAAGATTCAGGCACTGAGTTCTGATGTCTACAGCATTAAGTTGCCGCTGTTAGAGGAAGCTATCTTTTACTGGATGCTCCCTGGTATCGACATGGAGCACATGCAAAGTCTTAGTGAAGCTTTAGCAAAGCACAATTTTAGCGGTCTTGCGATTGAGCTTACCTTTAAAGTAAGTGCGGAGCTGCCTGCTAATAGCCCTAAGGTAGCCACTTTACAATCTTTTGCCCTGACCGATGGGGTCAATAGCACCGTATTTGAAGGGGAAAAAGCACTGCCATGGTGGCGTAAGCTCCAAGAAAATGGCCATTTAGATGACTTCCCACTTACCCCTAAGATGTCAAGCCACCTCGCTTATACCATTTATCAGGCCGCTATGGAGCAAATGGAAACGAGTTTTGATTTGCTGGCACAGCAATTACCCGGGGCAATCTTACCTGAAGATAGGTCAATCTTACCTGAAGATACTGAGGGAGTCTTTGACGAGTCTGAGCTTGATTTCACCTTTAGTCCGCTGATTAACCACACTATTGATAAGATCGTAGCTGATGACAGTAAGCAGACTTTAACCCTAGAGGTGACGACCGATCTTCTGCCGCTCAATGAGTACTCTTTGCAGATGATGTTTGATCCTGACATTACTCTTGTTGATCGTGAAAATAAGAGTGATATCTTGACGACTACTCCGGAGATTATGACGTATTATATCTTCAAGCTGCGTAATGAGCCTCTGGAGAGCCGTACTAATACTTTTGTCTTGGACTTTAGCAAGATTCCGGGCAAGAGCGCAATTCCTTTAGCTCAGGTACTGTATGTGGATGACTTCTTCCATGGCTACGCTACGACCATGTTAGATGCTACTGCTCCTAATTATGACAGTAAGCTCATTGAGCTGCTGAGAGAGAACTATTTGGTGGTACGCTTTAATCATGGCTTACTAGAGTTTGCCTCCAACCCTGATTTCACCAACAATCAAGAATATCTTGATTGGATTAATCTGCAAGAGCAGTCCATTCCTTTTATGGCCAAAGCTCGCCAAGAGGCTACTAAAGAGATGAAGGCCTCTAAGAAACAGGGCAAAGAGGCGCTGCGGTTTTTCTATGAGCGCTATGACCAGAAATTCTGGCAAATGGTCTATGACCATAACCTCAAAGGACTCTATATCCCTGACTTTGCACCGGTTTAACAACTAAGCGCTGTCTCCTCGCTTTCTTGTCTTAACGCGCTTAATACGCTTAATGCGGTGTTGTTCCCGCAGCCCTGCCTTGCTGCGCGCCGTGCTGTTAAGTGGCGCCGCTATGCGGCTCTGCTGCGGCACTGCTATGCTGCCAGCGCGCCAGGTAGAGCTTTAAGCTACGCTAGCGCTGCCAGGCGCCAAACCGCCTGGCATCGTACATACTTGCTAGTTTGTTATCTGTACCTCTTGCTTGGACCATCCTTTAAGTCAACCGCTCTGCTAGCATGCCTAAGCTCCGCTCTGCCAGATAGTCTCCAGTCTCATGCCATTTATGTGGCTTTAGATTTATTGACTCGGACGCTGCTAGAGCCATAGCGCTATGATTCCTTAGGCGCTGCTGTCCTGGCGCACTGGGGTAACAGCAAGCGCTCTAGGCGGTTTAATTTGGCTTGGTTTGGCTTGACTTGTCTTTGCATATCTTTGCTTTGCTTGTCTTTACTTTGCTTTACTTGGCTTGTCTTTACTTGATTGAGCGGGGCGACTTGGGGTTACGGTGTTTTGCTTTGGTTAGGAGGTGCTTTGTTTTAAGAACACCTCTCCCGTACCGAGATAGCATTGGTAGAATAGGGATATTATTTTCCTAATTTTATGCGAGGTTATATGCATCTCTTTTACATTCACGGCTTTCTCTCTGGGCCTAATGCCGCTAAGGCTACTGCATTAGCCTCTTATCTTAAAGACCACCCTGAACTTGCTTCATCCTTTTCTTTTAGTGCGCCCGATTTCCCTGATGAGCCAGAACCTGCCTTTACCTCTTTACAAGCACAATTAGTGGCCTTTGTTAAAGAGCATCCGCAAGAACCTATTGGCTTAATCGGTAGCTCTATGGGCGGCTTCTTTTCCACTCTCTTAAGTGCGCAATTAGCTTGTCCTGCCGTGCTCTTAAATCCTTGTGTTGCGCCCCAGGAGTATTTTCCTAAGCTCATTGGCCCACAATTTAACCCAGTGACGCAGCGCCACTTTGAGTTAAAGTCGGAGATGATGACCTATCTGGCGTATCTTGATAAGCTCACAGTCGTTCGTCCTGAGCTAATTAAGGTTATCTTAGCTGACCAAGATGAAGTCCTTGATAAGAGAAAGAGTGAGCTTCTTTATAATGCTTGTGATATTAGCATTATCAATGGTGAAGACCATGCCTTTACTCGTAACTTTAAAGCCTTAATCCCTGAGATCTTCTCTTTCTTCCAAAACTTCTATCACTAAAAGCTAGCCTGGCAAGCCTACGGTATGTGTCTTGTGCTACGGGACCTGTAGCAAGGTCGTGCTTGGTGGCTTAACCACTGTGAAGTAGTGATGCGCGGCTTAGCCATTGTGGCGTAGTGATGCGGGCTTTGCCACAGCAAAATAGTGTTCTATAGCTTTGCCACTGTGAAGTAGTGCTCTGTGGCTTGGCCACTGGTGCGGCGCTCTGACTAAGCTTATGATTAGCTATTGCTAAGTAAGGGCTAAGCCTAGTTTTTTACAATGATTAAACTCTATAAACCCAAGATTTACACCGTGCGTCCAGGGCGCAAGCTAAGTTATGAGCAGCTATTGCGGTACAAACTCGTGGGGGTGTTATAGGCATAAGGATGAGGCCTTAGTAGGTGCTGATTAGGGGTAAAGAGGGGCTAGCATTGGTTTAGTCTGTTGTCCTAGTTCTTTGCTGTCGCCGTTCTTACTTAAGGTCATAGAGTGGTGACGTCATCGCTTATAAGCTCAGTTATCAGATCTTACCGCCTATTAAATTTTCCGCTCCTGATGCTCTCAGCATATTTAGCCCTAAGCCTCTGGAGCTCTAGTGCCAGATATAAGTCTAGTGCGCTTAGCGTTTAAGCAAGCCTAGCTTTTCTTAGCAAGTCTAGCTTTCTTAAAAGCCTGGCTGGCAAATAACCTTGGCTTAATGCGTAAGCTTAGCTTGAGGCGTCAAATTGGCTTGGATATTAAGCTTAGCTTGAGGCGTCAGCCTGTCTT
>Cebus_capucinus_imitator_PRJNA485217_SSR093__coassemble_574_pt1 | contig 13685 bp, 8 predicted proteins | sample Cebus_capucinus_imitator_PRJNA485217_SSR093__metabat2_low_PE_002 | metagenome-assembled genome bin Cebus_capucinus_imitator_PRJNA485217_SSR093 | reverse complement strand
GGCTTAGCCAAGTTACAGCGCCACAAAGCGCTGGCTTAGCCAAGCCTAGCTCCACTTCCAGCTCCGCCTATATTTCTGCAAATTTTTTCAGCAAATTTACAGTGAGCTGGGCTGTAAGATAGTAAGAAGTGATGAGTACACCAAGCTTTAGAGTCTCTTATCTGTCAACAAATAAGTATAATCAGCGCCTCATAAAATGCAACACTAGTAAGGCGCTTTTTATCAGGCTTTAGCATGTAACAAAACCACTTGGTTACAAGTTAAATTGGCGCAAATCGCCTAGGTATGCAAGCTTTAGCCCTATCTAACTAACATACAAGTTACGGCAACTTTTGCATCATCATGAACCGTATACCTGTCAGATAAGCATTCCTAGCTACTGAAAAAGTGCCCTAAGTCACCCTAAATTGCCCTACACTGCTCTAAGCCACCTCAAGTCCTAAGGAGGGCTTACCCGAGCTCCTGGCTATGCTGGGGGCCTATGCTACAAAGCGCAGCGCGGCGTATCCAGCAGCACGGTGCTAAGCGATGGAGCCAGCCACACAGTACGTGGCAACACAGCGCAGTACGTGGCAACACAGCGCAGTACGTGGCAACACAGCGCAGTGCGTGGCAACACCACGCCAAGAGGCGCGAGGTGACATAGCGCGAGGTGATACGGCGCTGGATGCACAGCGTTTAGTGCTTAGACATGCAGGTGGTACTGGGTAGCTTGCACCATTAAGCGATAGGCAGCATTATCGCCACTAGGCCCACTTAAAACGCGTAATTGGCGTTCCTGAATGTAAATCAAACGCTCTAAAAAATCTGAGCAGAGAATAGTAAAGCTATTAGCTAAAACAGTGCGGGAGAGCGCCCTGAAATCAGCTTTATTAAAGTCTTGCCGCTCTAAACCTAATTTCAGAGCATCAGCAAAAGGTTGGAGCAGTGGCTCTAGATTCAGCTCAATATACTTGCTAGCACTGTCTTTAATAGCGCTCATGCTCTGGTCACTTAACAGAGGCTCTAAACCCACTAATTGCTGATGCATGTTGCGATGGTAGTCATTAAGCACATACTGCTGATGCTTAGCGGAAAAGCTAAGCAGCATGCTAATCATATCCAGCACATCGGCAAAGTTATCACGGGTACCAAAGAGATTGGCATAACCTACCGCATTGATAAAACCCTCAGTTAGTTTTTGCACCGCATGATTAAAGTCAGTCAGGGTAGGACGCACGAGCGAGGCATACTGCGAGACCACACTCCTATAGTAAGGCACATCAGATCGAGCCGCCTCATCCTCGCGACTTGGCGCGACATGACCTAATAACTTTAAGAGCACTGCCCGCTTGAGCTTGGAAAATGGCTCTAAGCCAATGACGCCACCTACTTTAAGCATAGCCGCATTAACACTAGCCGCATTAGAGCTAGCAGTAGCAGCGGCGGCGGTAGCAGCGCTAGTAGCGGTAGCAGCGCTAGTAGCGGTAGCAGCGGTAGCAGCATTAGCGCTAGCAGCGGAGCTAGCTGGGAGTGCGGTAAAGTGGAGTAAAGGAGCATTAGATCCTGAAAGCAACAGCAGGAGGCGATGGATAATGCTACTAAACTCTAAACGGAGGTCAGCAAAATCATAAATAGAGCGACCTAGGTTTGCTTTAAGATAATCAGAATCGATAGCTTTTAACTCAAACTCCACTTCGCAAATAGGAGTGGCCAGATCTCCGGCAGTAATCGCTCCTTGGTCTAATGCTACTTCAAAGCTTAACCAATAAGGGATAGTGACTAAAAGCTTGGAGCGAGTAAAGATAGTCTGATACTTACAGATAAACTCTTGGTTAGCACAAGCCGTAAGTAAACCATGAGGCAGGTCAGCCGCAGTAAAAAGACTAAGATCAGGGCTCTGTAAGTTAAGAGAGGTGCGGACATTGAGCTCCACATTGTTATGGGCAATGCCTTGGTCTAAATGCTGGGTACGATACTTAATGGTTTGCTCTACCTCATCATCATGGGAAGAGCGACGCAGCCGCAAGCCCGCCGAATAAGAGCGAAAGAGCGTATCTTGAGCGGTATCAAAGTAAGAGTTATCGAGCGTCTCCTCAACCACTAGGTCAGATCTTAGCTCATAAGCTTCACGCGGATAGCGCTCGGCAAAAGCCGCAGGTAAAGACTCATAGTAGCTCTGCAAAAAGAGATTAAAGGCTGCACAAAAATCAGCCATAAAGCTCTGCTGATAATCGGCATTGAGTCCATATTTGTACTCACACTCTACGTGCGCTAGCAAGTACTCTAAATTCGTCATGACCTACCCTATCTTATCTCTATCCTATCTCGACTCTATCCCCAACTGCGGCTACCATGCGCAGCGGCAGGCTAGCAATTGCGGCTACTAGCGGCTGCTACGCGCTGCGACTGCTAGCGTCTTTAGCCCCAACCGCGGCTAGTGCTATCCCTAGAGGCTACGGCTAATGCCAGCGTCAGCTCCGCGGGCTAGCTCGGGTGGCTGCTCACAGCAGCCTCTGCTCTTCTTGCTAGCTTCTGCTCTACTTGCTAGCGTTTGCCCTATTTGTCTGCGTCTGCTCTATTTGTCTGCGTTTGCTATTTGCGCGCTCATTTACTGGAGCCTCACGGAGGCTAGGCCCCCAGCGCCATCCCCATATCATAGAACGCATAGCCACAGTGAGTGAGCTTTAGTTTACCTAAAGCTTTAACTAACCTAACACAAAGTGTGCCTAATGCTCCTTTTCTGGGCTCATAATAAAAAACCTCTGTCACTAATAGTAACAGAGGTTTGATGTTGCTCTAGAGGCCCGCCAGCCTAGTTCCCACAGTACGGTCTCCCAATACGATAGAGGCCGTCCCCGGGACGACTTGGGCACTCTAGTGGTGAGCTCACCAGGGGCTCAGGGAGCTTACCTGGAGCTCATAGGAAGCACAGCAGCAGCTCACAGGGAGCTTACCTGGGGCTCACAGGGAGCATAGCGGCAGCCGGCCTGACATTGCAGCTCCGGGCGGGGCGGCACATAGCCGCACGAGCCGCGCGGGTCGCTAAACGCCAGGTTACGGCATGTCGCTAGACGCCCGGTTGCGGCGGGTCGTTAGACGCCAGGTTGCGGCAGCTAGCTGCAGCTCTTGCTTACTTTAAGAGGCTTTGGCCCACAGCCACAGCGTTTTCGACAGTGAAGCCATAACGCTTGAAGAGCTGATCCGCTGGAGCGGAAGCACCGTAGTGATCTAAGCCTAAGACCTTGCCATCTAAGCCGACATACTTGTACCAAGTGGTAGTAGAACCAGCCTCAATAGCCACACGAGCACGTACGGCACTTGGTAAGACTTGCTCCTTGTACTCTGGGCACTGACGGTCGAAGACTTCGCAGCAAGGCATGGAGACGACACGTACTTTCTTACCCTGTGCGGCTAATTGCTCCGCAGCGTGCACAGCTAAAGCCACTTCGGAACCAGTAGCGATGTAGATAAGCTCTGGGGTCCCCTCGCAATCCTTTAAGATGTAACCACCCTTAGCGATATTAGCAATCTTAGCCTCATCACGCTCCATCTGCTCTAAGCCTTGACGGGTTAAAACAATGGTAGATGGGCCATTACGACGTTGGATCATCTCAGTCCAAGCAGCACCGGTTTCCACTTGGTCGCATGGACGCCAAGTATCGAGATTTGGTACTAAGCGTAAAGTAGCGGTCTGCTCAATAGGCTCGTGGGTAGGGCCATCTTCACCGACACCAATGGAGTCATGGGTAAAGACGAAGAGGGTTGGGATCTTCATCAGAGCGGCCATGCGGATAGCATTACGGGCATACTCAGAGAAAATAAGGAAGGTACCACCATATGGACGGAAGCCACCATGGAGAAGCATACCGTTCATAGCGGCGCACATTAAGAATTCACGCACACCCCAGTGGAAGTAGTTACCCTTACCCTCATGAGGCTTCACCGAAACCGAAGCCTTATTCATGGTGAGGTTAGATGGAGCTAAGTCAGCCGAACCACCAGCTAACTCTGGGAGTAATGGGCCAAAGAAATCCAGGGCATTTTGGCCAGCCTTACGGGTAGCGATCTTAGCTGGGTTAGCCTGTAAGGAAGCCACCCACTCTTTAGCTTTGCCTAATAAGTCGCATGGCAGGTCGCCTTTCATCCGGCGCTCAAACTCAGAGGCTAACTCTGGGTACTGAGCCTTGTACTTAGCAAAGAGGTCATTCCACTCTTGCTCTAACTTAGCGCCCGATTCGACTGCCGACCACTCTTTGTAGATCTCCTCAGGTACCTCAAATGGTGGGTATTCCCAACCTAAGGCCTTACGAGTTAAAGCGATTTCCTCATCACCTAAAGGAGCACCATGACAAGACTCTTTACCTTGCTTGTTAGGCGAGCCCTTACCAATGATAGTCTTACAAATAATCAGGGATGGACGCTCTTTCTCTTCCTGAGCTAACTTAATGGCCTGACGTAAAGCCTCGCCATTGTGACCATCAACCTCTTGGACGTGCCAGTGGTAAGCACGGAAGCGCTCGGCAGTATCATCACCAAACCAGTTCTTAACTTCACCATCGATAGAAATACCGTTGGAGTCATAAAGAGCAATTAACTTACCTAAGCCTAAAGTACCGGCAAAGGAGGCAGCCTCATGGGAGATACCCTCCATTAAGCAGCCATCACCCATGAAGACATAGGTGTAGTGGTCGACGATATCAAAGCCCTCGCGGTTGAACTCGCTAGCTAACATTTCCTCAGCTAAAGCGAAGCCTACCGAGTTAGCAAAGCCCTGACCTAAAGGACCAGTGGTGGTCTCGACACCTGGAACCTCACCATACTCTGGGTGGCCTGGAGTCTTAGAGTCTAATTGACGGAATTGCTTCAGGTCGTCGATGCTTAAATCGTAGCCAGTTAAGTGGAGCAGAGAGTAAATTAAGGTCGAAGCGTGGCCATTAGAGAGAATGAAACGGTCGCGATTAGCCCAGTGAGGGTTCTTTGGATTGTGGTGTAAGAAACCACGCCATAAGGCCTCAGCCATATCAGCCATACCTAAAGGGGCACCAGGATGGCCTGACTTAGCTTTTTGCACAGCATCCATGCTTAAAGCACGAATAGCGTTTGCTAACTTCTGATACTCTGCCATGACAACTCCTATTTTTCCTAAAGTTATAGCCACCCTACTTTCCCTATGCATCCGCCTAGACCAAAGATGCGGCCAAGCTGACGTTAGCGCTAACGTGCAGCACCGCGCTAATGCCCAACACTAACATACCGTGCTAACGTGCAGCATCGCGCTATCGTGAACGCTAACGCGCAGCGCACCACGCTGACGAACCAAGCACGGTATCGTCCTGGATGCTCAGTAGTTCGGGATGCTCCGGAAATGGGGTGAACTATAGGAGCGCCGTATTATGGCGACACGGAGCTCCACTTTTTATCCCTAATTAATTCGTAACGCGTCCTCTTGAGGGTAGCTCGATGCTAGCGCAACATACCAGCATCTAGAGTTGGTGCAGCTAGTTGCCATAGGTATGCCTAAAGAGGACGGAGCGCCTCAGTGCACGTGCGCATGATTTGCTCTCAAGCAGATAAAATCTGACGTAAAGAAGCAAGTTTACGTGACGAGGCGCGATCTGAGCCTACTTAAGCTAGCTCAGCTTAGAAAATTGGAAATTCTTGACCATTAATCTTGAGGTCAATATTGCCCTGCGAGAGGCCATTGAAATCAAGGGTAGCCTCAGAGCGATCATTTTTGACCACGAAATAGCTAAAGAGCTCTGGCCAAGAAGCGAAGATACCAGTTTGTAACTTAGAGACATCCTGGTCGAAGCTTACGTGGTATTGCCCCACTAAGCTTGGCTCTGGGCCCCACACTCCCTCAGCTAAAGATAACTTGCTTTGGCCGGCAAAGGCAAAGTTCACATCGTGGCCCACCACTGGCGCATAATTATTAACGCGAGTAGGAATAGTGAAGCTATAGTTACTGCCCTTATCAATGCTTAAGGTCAAAGGGTTTTGCTCTAAGTAAGAAACAGTATTGGTAAAGAGCTCAGGATTATTAAAGAGCTTGATATTTAAGCCTTGGAGCGTACCCGAAACGTTAAGGTCTTTAGCCGATAAGAAGCGCTCAGCTTTCAGCTCATACTTCCAATCGAAATTCCCCTTAGTAGACACACGCGAGCTATCGAGCTTCAGCGCTACTTGATTAAAGACTAAAGGATCATAATCTAAGACAAATAACTTACCGGCGGAGATATTACTCTCACCAAAGGACTTAACCGCGGAGATACCATGGCCATCGCTAAAAAAGCGTAGGTCGGACACCGATAAGATCTCCGTGGTGATGTTATCTGCTTCAAAGGAAACCTTAACTTGCTCATCGCTACCAAACTCAAGTACTAAGGAAGCATTACCCTCAGGACGGTAGCCAATATCGGCCTTGATATCATCAACGGTTGGGTCAGTTAAGACCTTACCATTATCTTTGTGATAAGGCAGACCGTAGTTAGCTAAGTACTTTAAGCCAGTATCATCATTTAAGAACGAGGTACCAATATCAAAACGGGTAGTACCGGCAATTAAGCTGGTGTGACCAGTGCCAGTTAAAGAAGTCAGAGTGTTAAGCTCTAACTCTTTGACCGCATACTCACCATTAATCTTGGCATGCGTAAGGTCGAAGTCATAATCGAAACCGGCATAACAAATGGTGGCGGTAAAAGGAATAGAAATCTTGTTCTCGTCAGAAGTGATATTCAGGGCTAATTTGTGCTTAAGTAAACCGTAGTTACGCTCTACAATTTGCACTTTGACTGGAGTATCCGCAATCTCTTGAGCTTTTAATAAGTTGTTAAGCTCAGCTTCAGCACTGCTTTGTGCCTTGGCAATCAAGGTATCGTACGCGGCCATGCTGGCAATGTAACCACCAGCTAACACCGCCACGCCTACAACAGCTACACCAATAGCAGCCATGGCTCCTTTCGATAAAGTCTTCACATCGGTCTCCTCAAAGAGCAACAAACCCTAACACTATCTTAAATTTTTTGCTGGTTGCGTCTAGCTAATCTCGCTCAGCCTCAGCATAGCGACGCTCACCGCAGGTGCGCTATAGCGACGCTCCGCGCGCGCCTAGAGCACAGCATACACGCTAAAGCAGCGTACCTACACCGCTTCATATGTTGTCATACCACTAAGGTAGCTTGGCGCCATATAACGATGCTTTTCTCCTAGCACTTACTAGTATTTACTAGAGCTCTCTAGCACATACTAGTACTTACTAGTACCTAGCTTGTCCCAGCACGCTTAACTCACGGCACTGACCGCTCTTGATAAAAGCAACAAATGTACTTGGCTTAGCATTATTTAGCGTGGTTTAGCGCGGCTTAGCTTAGCCTTGCTGAGCACTTCTTTGCTTAGCTTAGCCTTGCTTTGCTTCAGTTAAGCTAACTTGCTTGCGTTATCGCGGTCATCATGGCAGCTTTGCCTACTATTGGTTAGCTCACTACTCAGTAGCTCACTACTAGTTAGCTCACTGCTGGTTTGCCTTGATTTACTACAAAACTTCCTAAGAAATTCAGCCTCAGAAGCACTTACCCATAGCACGCCGTACTTAGTCAGAAATACTGAGCTACAGTACTTAGTTAGCCCTGCTTAGTCAGAGACACTAAGCTAGCCGTGCTGAGCCAAAAGCACTTCGGTACTGTACTAAGTACCAAGAACCGAGCCAATCTGTCTTAAGACAAGTCTTAAGACATGTCTGAGGATAAGTCTTAAAACAAGTCTTATGAGTACTCAAAATTACTAAAGAGTACGCAAAAGTACTAAGAAGATAAGCCTCGGGACTAGGCTAAAGTCTTTTTTACTTTTATTAAGCTTATAACTAGGGTGTTTGTAGCATCGAGAGAGATATCTTAAAGAGATATCCTAAAAAGGCATCTTATGAAGATATCAAGAGCATTCTAGTGTCGCTATCAACAGGCCAGAGGTTTTATAGCTAGGGACTACTATTATAGCCTGTCCTTACCTCATACTTAGCAACTCAAGATAGCTATGATTGTAGCCTAATTATCAAAAAAAGCCGATCATATCGATCGGCCTTTGTGGAGAATAACAGGTTAGAGATTAACCGAAGACTTTACGATAGTCGTCCTGGAACTTAGCGATACCCTGGTCGGTTAATGGGTGGTGAGTCATTTGCTCAATGACCTTGTAAGGCACAGTAGCGATATCGGCACCGGCTAAAGCGCAATCCATAATGTGAATTGGATTACGCACGGAAGCAGCGATAATCTGAGCATCGATATCACCCACCGCAAAGATATCGGAGATCTGGCGAATTAAGTCGATACCTGGCATAGAGATATCGTCTAAACGACCTAAGAATGGGGAAACGTAGGTAGCACCAGCACGGGCAGCGAGGAGCGCCTGGTTAGCGGAGAAGATTAAGGTGAGGTTGGTCTTGATACCCTCGGCCTTACACATACGGCAAGCCTTTAAGCCCTCAACGGTCATAGGAATCTTCACCACCATGTTAGGGTGAATAGCGGCAATGACGCGAGCTTCCTTGATCATCTCGCTAGCCTCTAAGGTAGTAGGCTTAACTTCGCCGCTGATTGGACCATCAACGATAGAGGTAATCTCTTTGATGACTTCCTCGAAGTCACGACCCTCTTTAGCGATCAGGGTAGGATTAGTGGTGACACCACAAATGACACCCATGTCGTTAGCCTTGCGAATATCTTCAACATTAGCGGTATCAATGAAAAAACGCATTACAACTCCCTTTTCACTATCCAAAGACCATGATGGTGCACCACCAGACTAAACCTAGCTTGAAAGCAACAAAGTCCAAACTGAAGGTATTACTGCTGGTATTACTGTAGGTATTACTGTAGGTATTATGGTGCAAATCTCAGGTGCACTGAGCGCCTCTAGCCGCGCTAAGCCAGACTAGACTTAGCTTGGCTAGACTTAGCCAGACTAAACTTAGCCTGAATAGGCTTAGCTAAACTTTCCTCTTCGAGGCAGCAGGCCTCACGCTCAGACGCGCCCATAGCGCTACTCCCGCGGAGGAGCAGCATCATGGTTGTCAATCAATCAATAATGCGAAAAATCGGTATAAATCACGTCAACCAAGAACATAATGAAAACGACGTGACCAAAGCAAACACCACCACAGGCACTGCTTAGGCTCTTAGTGGCTTTGAGGTTGTATAAGACTAGAGCTAGCGTCATTGCTTGCAATAAATACGCGCTCTGCTGTTACTTTACGCGCGCTCGTCGCTTTAACTACTTAAATTATGGTGGGTAATCCACGAAGCCCACGAAACTACTAAATTTTTGCTCATAGCGCAAGCTACCGCCGCACTTAGAGCCTGCCACTATCATATCTCTTAGCACCAGCTGCAACTATCACAGCATAGAGCATTAGCTCTACTATCGGTGCTCTTTGCCCCTGCTGCTATCGTAGCCATTAGCATCAGCTGCTACTATAGCTTACTAGTGCCAGTGGCACTACTAACACTATGGGCGCTACTAGCTTTGCTCTTTGCATGTTAAACCAAAAAGATACTAGGGCCATGTATTGGCAGTGATAAGCGTGATAGAGATCAATATTTAATTTTACTGTGCTCGAACACGCAAAAGTTACACTATGCTTATTTAAGCAAGATTTGTGCGAGCGCAACCGTTTGAGCTATTCGCGCAACGAGAACCAAATCATAATGGTATTACTAGATAAAGCTACTATTTCATGAGGCCTAGCTATTCCAGCTTCCTAAGCGGCGCCTAGTGGTGCAGCACGCCAGTGGTGCAGTAGTGCAGCACCGGCTCCACCCGGATGCCAAAGCCACTACCCACCCTTAATGCCCAAGCCATTACCCGCACTGATGCCAAAGCTAGGATCTATACTGAATATCAAAGACAGTACAGAAACAGATAGGGCGTGCCAGCGCCCGCCCCTGCTCTCTACGTCCCACCTTAAACCTATCTCATTTCCTCCATGCGGGCTAAATCAGGAACTCTTGCTACGTGCTCGAGAGGCACTGCTATGCTCATAGCACACAAAGCTATGCTCACAGCACACAATGCTATGCTCACAGCACACAAAGCTATGCTCACAGCACACAATGCTATGCTCATAGCACACAAAGCTATGCTCACAGCACACAATTCTATGTTCACAGCACACAATTCTATGTTCACAGCACACAACACTATGCTCACAGCACACAATTCTATGCTCACAGCACACAACACTATGCTAACAGCAATGGCAGTGGCTCGAACTCATCAGGCATCATCGTATCATGCCCCTAAGAACGAGGGGACATGATCCTATCATAATGAGCCCGCCATCAAGAGCTCCTAACATAGGATAAAGCTCTATCTTCTTAATAAATTGCTCTTAACTCAGTTCATGCTAGTGCTATTAATTAAGAGGTCTTGGTAGGCTAATCTTATCTCACATAATCTGCATTAGAGTTGCAACAAAATAAGGAGCATCCTTTTTTTGATATTAGTTTTAGGAGAAGAAGCTTCTAAGCTCTTAAAGTGCATACCAATAAATAGCACAAGCTTTGAAGTTACTCCCCCTACCAAAACCTATTAATTAGCAGTATTAGTAGTACTTCTAAGCACGCTCCAATAGCAAATTTTTCATGTCTCATCCGTACCTCACGCCACTCTCTGCCAGTACTTTCTCTATGCTAGTAGCTACGCTTCTCTACAGGCTACTAGCAGCACATCTCTACTACCTCTGCTAGTACGTCTCTACAAATTCGACGAGCACCTCGCTCCACCATCAACAAACATCTTAGATACCAACCAAGGTCTGAGTTTTAGGCATAAAAAAGGGCAAGCCACCTCACGAGGACTCACCCTTAGCTAATCTTATAAAGAATCTTAATGCCGCCAAATGCAGGCTGCATACTGCTGCTATTTGCAGGTTACATGCTGCTACATGCTGCTATTGCTGGCTACATGCTGCTACATGCTTTTACTCTTATTCTCTCTATCTTAGTAGATAATACGCACGGCAGCAGAAGTACCTGCTGCTACTTCTTTAGGAGGCTCATTAGTATGGTCTTCCAGAATCACTTCTAAATCAGGATTAGAGAATACCACCATGCACCAGCGCTGCGCTGGCTCAAAGAGCTCTGGCTTGACCACTGTGAGTACTTGGCCCGCTTCCACTTTTTGGTACTTTTGTACTTGAGCTTGGAAAGCTTCATCTCTATGGGCACTATTAACCCCCACATGCATCAGCACCTCTAAGCCATCGGCCCGGCGCACAATAAAGGCATGGCCGGCAGGAAAAGTAGCGATAACCGTGCCGGCAAAAGGGCTCAGTAATTGGGTACCACTAAAGGAAATGGCATAGCCAGGACCTAATAATTTCTTGGCAAAAACCTCATCACCTACAGCACTTAAAGGTTCTACAGTACCAGTAATAGGTTGGGTAAAACTCTCTTTTTTCATCAGCGTATATCCTGAACTATAACCTGCTCCATATCTTGTGCTATATCGCTAGCTAGAGTTGGCGCTATATCCAAAGCTATATGTGGACGCTATATTAATCTCTATATAGAGCGATATCTGGAGCAGTTGGTAGAGCTATATCTGGAGAAAGAAAGGGGGACTGCACGCTTATCAGCACAGTACCTATGCAACACGCTTCTAAGTACATATACCTAAGAAAAACGTACGAAGAAGATTAATGCGTACTAAGAAGATTAGTGCGATAAGACGACCAACCCCGGCTAAAAGCAACAGTTAACAGCAATAGCGCGCCTACAAATAGCAGGCGCAAAAGCAAGGAGCAAAGGCAAGACACAATCTATAATGCGCTAAGGCAAGGCCTAAACTACAATGCGCTAAGGCAAGGCCTAAACTACAATGTGCTAAGGCAAGGCCTAAAGACTAGGCACAACTATATGGCTCACGGGCTCGTGTGCTAAGCCTAGAGAGAAAAGATTCACTCTAGGCCTTGCTCTCACCTTTGATATCTGGTGCAATCTGACTTAAAAAGCAGCTACGGCTGAGCCTCTACTCTCATTGGTCAGGGCAACAGTAGTACGGTGCGCCGCGCTAGTACTGCTGTCATTATTAGCAGTACTGTCATTATTAGCAGTACTGTCCTCAATACCTCTACTGTCCTCATGGCTGCTACCTGCTGCACGAACATTACTACTAGCGATGCTCTCAACACTGCTGTGGTGGCTAGCGTCAGCGGTGGCTTTAGGACTAGTGCTGGTTACTTCATGAGGCTTTAGATTGCTATAACTAAGAGAGGTGTTATCTGGGCTTACGCTGCTAGGAACTAATCCCTCGGCATAAGCTAATTGGCGGCGCCGTAATTCCAAGACCTTACCCATCTCTGCACGAATAGAGTCAATCTTATAGAAGAGCATCGTAATCATAATGCCCCCGCAAAGCAGGATAGGGAACCAAATAAAGCAGAACTCAATACTCAGTAAGGAAGAGGCACTTTGCTCGACATTAGGGATATAACCACCCCATTTCATAATGATGCCCATAACCATGGCACTTAAGCCCATACCTAACTTCACAGAGAATCCTTGCATAGCAGCAATAAAACCAGGGATACTGCGGTTACGGTCATACTCGGAGTAATCAATCACATCAGGCTGAATCGAGAAAGTAATACCAAAGACGCCATACATACCAATGCCGGTGATAGCTAAGCTGGCGATTACTGCCACCATATTAGGGGCACCAAAGAAGCAGACTAAAGAACCAGCGATATAGATCAAGTTAAAGACCATCATCAAATTCTTTTGGGTAAAGTGCTGCTGTAACCAAGGTAAGACCAGGAGAATAGGTAAACCCGAGAGTACGCCAAAGAAGCCGACAAAGGTTAACCACTGAGGCAGACCTAAGTTATAGGTAAAGTAGTAGATCACAGTGCTATTACGGACTACAAATAAGGCGAAGTAGAGGAAACTAATGGTTACGTAGACCCAGACTTGTGAAGTTACACCCTTTAAATCATCACTAAGACTAGCGTTATCACGCTTTACCGAAGATGGCACTACTTCTTCAGTTTGCGAGAACGTAAAGAAGAAGATAAACATAGCCAACACACCATAAATACTCATGGTGATCAAGAAGCCCTTAGCACTATTGCTGGAGCCATCGCCAAAGAACTCCACCATAGGAGTGGTCACACTCATCACAATAGCTGTACCTAATAAAGCAAAGACCATACGGGTAGCTACTAATTTGTTACGCTCCTGAGTATCTGATGATAAGCGCGGCACAATAGTGTTAAGTGGAATATTCACTACGGTATAGGCACAGCAGAGCAAGATATAAGTTACATAGGCGTAAATAATCTTGCCCATTTCGCCCATATCAGGCACATAGAAAGTCATGGCCGTGAAAATGGCAAAGAAAGGTGCGCCAATCACAAAGTAAGGACGTCCTTGGCCCCAGCGCGTGTGAGTGCGATCCACGATAATACCCATAAGCGCATCAATGAAGGCATCCAAAAGACGCGTCCATAACAACATGGCCCCCACAATGGCAGCACCAATGCCAAAGACGTCGGTGTAGAAATACATGAGATAAGAGGCCATAGTGCCAAAGACTAAATTACAGCCAAAATCTCCACAACCATAACCTACTCGCTTGACCCATCTGTTTTCCATACTTTCACTTTTCCATATTTTAGATTTGTTCCTAGGTAAAAAGACACTTCTTTT
>Cebus_capucinus_imitator_PRJNA485217_SSR093__coassemble_560_pt1 | contig 14058 bp, 6 predicted proteins | sample Cebus_capucinus_imitator_PRJNA485217_SSR093__metabat2_low_PE_002 | metagenome-assembled genome bin Cebus_capucinus_imitator_PRJNA485217_SSR093 | reverse complement strand
CAGGCTAACAGCGCCTGCCCAGGCTAACAGCGCCTGCCCAGGCTAACAGCGCCTGCCCAGGCTAACAGCGCCTGTCACCCTCACAAGGTCTGTACCTGCGGACAGAGTCTGTACCTGTGGATAGAGCCAGCCCTGCTGAATAGCCGGTGCCCACTGACAAAGCCCGCGTGGTTGTGGCAGAGCCAGGCGTTCTGGTAGCGTTCTGGGGGGCCTCGATGGTGCCTTGGTAGTTTATATAGCTCCGCGGTGGAGTGGTATCACATTTCCTTACTTATGGGCCGGTGCTCAAGTGCTGATTACTGGCTCAAGCAAGCTCCTAGATTCTCTTGTGATGAAGAGAGTATAGGGGCTTTTATTTTTTGTGGGGAAGGAAAGACGCCAAGAGCGTTCTTGTGTTTACTGTGGCTATGCTATGGCTCTGTTATGGCTAGGGGTGCGGGAGTCTGAGGCTTGAGCCTGGGCTTAGCATGCCCCACCTGGCACGAGTTTTTGTATGTGACATCTCGGCAGCTGCAAGACAAGCCATGTTGTGACATGAGCTAACTTTTCTCTTGAAAAAGCAAAACAAATTCTTACAAAGAATAGCTAATAGCTGTGTAGTCGTACCAGCTGCATCAGATCTTACTAAGCTATTTCTCTAGGGCTAGCTAAGGAAAGTACCAAAATCTTAGATAAGTTGTGCCAATGTAGGTTGGATAGGTTGGACTGGGTGTACCCAGCAGTTTTTTCTACCACCAAGCCGTAATCTTTACCCTGATCAAGCAACGTAAATTTACTTTGTAAGAGGTTGGGGCAGAGGGTTACTTATAAGGGCGCCTTTACTTTAGGCGATGTCTCTTTATAAGCACGAGTTCTTCGTAATGGTGAAATAGCGTCAGAATAGGCTTAGGTAGTGCTTGTTTGGGCATTAATTGGGGGTGAAACGAAAAAATTCTAAAATTTTTTGTGATCTTTCCTTGAAAATTTTCGGCCCTATCCCCATCTCTAAAAACAACAGGGAACAGAATTACTTAGTACCTCAGCACCAGCAGGTGCCTCACGCATTATTACAGATTGCTATAAAGCCTTGTGGTTAGTCTCTTGCCAGCTCAAGCTTCTCTTGAAAAGAGCAGCTGGCGCGAGTTAAGCCAAGAGGCTTAGTTCAAGATGACTAAGCCTCTCTCAGGGCGGGGTAAGGTAGTGATGATGTGATGAGTGCTAACTCTGCTCTAGCTTGAGTTTTACCAAGGTACTTACTGTTAGGAGTACTGCAAAAGTAAAGCTTAAGCTAGTAGTTAAAGCTGTTCCGTCATCACACGCTACCCCACGTCCTAACCTTCTTCAGAAGTAGAAGCAAAAGCTTCAGCTTCAGAAACTCAAGCGCGGTGCGGGGTGACCTGTAGTGCAGAGAAGAATTAAGTTAAGCAGAGGAAAGTAAGACTTAACTTAGTTTGGAGAGGTACTCAGGAGCGTGGCTCAAGTTAGTAACTTAGTTAGAGCTAAGAGCGCGCTAAGCTCAAGGATCTTATGATCCTTAGTTTTGGTGAGCATGGCTCTGGTGAGCCATGTGACATCGAGGCTTTAGCCTCTGTCTTAGCGCGAGAGAGCCCTCGCTCCTCACCGAATTAATAGCGGAGAACAAATAATAATGGGAAAGATTATTGGTATTGACTTAGGTACTACCAACTCCTGCGTGGCCGTGCTTGACGGCGACAAGGTGCGCGTGCTGGAGAACTCCGAAGGCCGTCGTACTACTCCATCGGTCGTAGCTTATGCCGACGACGGTGAGATCTTAGTGGGTGAGGCTGCCAAGCGTCAGGCCGTAACCAACCCTACCAAGACCTTATTTGCTATCAAGCGTTTAATCGGTCGCCGTTATAACGATGTCGAAGTGCAACGCGACATCTCAATCATGCCTTTCAAGATTGTCCAGGCTGACAATGGCGACGCTTGGGTGAGTGTGAACGACCAGCGTTTAGCTCCTCCACAGATCTCGGCTGAAGTCTTAAAGAAGATGAAGAAGACCGCCGAAGATATCTTAGGTGAACCAGTAACCGAGGCGGTTATTACCTGCCCTGCTTACTTCAATGACTCTCAACGTCAGGCTACTAAGGATGCCGGTCGTATCGCTGGTTTAGATGTGAAGCGCATCATCAACGAGCCTACCGCTGCTGCTATCGCTTATGGCGAAGACAAAGCTAAGGGCGAGCAGAAGATTGCCGTTTACGACTTAGGTGGTGGTACCTTTGATATCTCCATTATCGATATCGATGAGATCGATGGTGAGAAGACCTTTGAAGTGTTAGCTACTAATGGTGACACCCACTTAGGTGGTGAGGACTTTGATAACCGCGTTATCAACTACTTAGTGGAAGAGTTCAAGACCCAATCTAACGTTGACTTACGTCAAGATCAATTAGCTTTACAGCGCTTAAAGGAAGCTGCTGAAAAGGCTAAGATTGAGCTTTCCTCCTCGCAGCAGACTGATGTTAACTTACCTTACATCACCGCTGATGAGACTGGTCCAAAGCACCTCAACATCAAGATTACCCGTGCTAAGTTAGAAGCGCTGGTCGAAGATCTGGTGAACAAGACCTTAGATCCAGTCAAAACCGCTTTAGAGGACGCTAAGCTCTCTATCTCTGATATTAGCGACGTGATCTTAGTTGGTGGTCAGACCCGTATGCCAATGGTGCAGAAGTTAGTAGCTGACTTCTTTGGCAAGGATCCACGTAAGGACGTCAACCCAGATGAGGCCGTGGCTATCGGTGCTGCTATTCAGGGTGGTGTGCTCTCTGGCACGAAGAACGACGTGCTCTTACTCGACGTGACCCCACTCTCCTTAGGTATTGAGACTTTAGGTGGCGTGATGACCACTCTCATTCCTAAGAATACCACTATCCCAGCGAAGAAGTCGCAAGTCTTCTCCACTGCTGAAGATAACCAGCCTGCAGTAACCATTCACGTGTTACAAGGCGAGCGTAAGCGTGCTTCCGACAACAAGTCCTTAGGTCAGTTCAACTTAGAAGGTATTGCTCCAGCTCCACGTGGCAACCCTAAAATCGAAGTTACTTTTGATATCGACGCTGATGGCTTAATCCACGTTTCAGCTAAGGATAAGAACACCGGTAAGGAGCAGCAGATCACTATCCAGTCTTCTTCTGGTCTTTCCGAGGACGACATCAATCGCATGGTGCGTGAGGCCGAGCAGCACTCTGCTGAGGACAAGAAGTTCGAGGAGTTAGCCGCTTCCCGTAACCGCGCTGATAACACCATTCACGTAGCCCGTAAGGAACTAAACGAGAAGAATATCACCGGTGAGGACAAGGCTAAGGTGGAGCGTGCGATCAATGCCTTAGAGTTAGCCGTCCGTGGCGACAACAAGGATGATATCGACAACAGCGAGAAGCAGGTGTTAGAGGCTTTACAGGCTGCTTTAGCTAACGCCCAGCAGTCGCACGCTGGTGCCGGCGCTCAGGGGGCTAATGCTTATCAAGAGCAAGCTGGTGCTTCGAGTTCCTCTAGTTCCTCTAGCTCTTCTAGCTCCTCTAGCAAGGACGACAACGTAGTTGACGCCGAGTTCGAGGAAGTCAAGGACGACAAGAAATAAGAGTTTGCTCTAGCATTGAGTCAATGATACTCAGCTAGCTAACTTAACTAGGTTAATTTAAGGAGGAGCACTTAACTAAGCTAAGTTTAGGGAACTACCCTAAAGTTAGGTAACTAACCTAAGGTGAGAGAACTCCCCTAAAGTTAGGTAACTAACCAAAGGTGAGGAAACTACCTAAACCAAGCTACATTAAGGCTGCAACTTCGTTAAGCTAACTTAAGCTAGAGTTAGCATCCTGGCTCAAACCAGGATATAGGCAAACCAACAGCTCCTATTCTTGCTTGAGTGAGGATGGGAGCTGTCGTATTTCTTAGCTTAGGAAAACTTGAGGTGTGAGCCCCAGGTAAGAGCTCAAGGTCTCCCGTGCGCAGCTGCGCACGCGTGTGCTCGGTGTTTAGCGCGTTATACTTCCTGGCGCCTCGTGCTGCGCGCATTATGAGCATTTGCGTATCCAGCGCCGCCTGTGCTCCGAGCGCCGCCTGTGCTTTTGTTGCACCTATCGCCTCCTAAGGTTTAGGTTCATCAAGCCCAAGCGCTCGGTTATATGCTTCTGGGATATCTTGCATAAACTCTACTGAGGACAAGCATACTTCTAGTGAGACTATAGCCTAAGCCATAGGCCCATCTTGATAAAGGACAGTTCTTAGTCTGGGGCACGCCTCTAAAGCGGACCAACCTGTCCTATCTGGCGGTAGCAGCATCGCCGTTATCTCTATAAGTACCCATGATTGCGCACTACTACGACGTGCCACCACTACGTATCGTTATGACGTGCCACCACTACGTATCGTTATGACGTACCGCTACGATGTATCGTTACGACGTACCGCTACGATGTACCGTTATTTAGCGCTGCACTCAGCGCTCCGATACTCAATGCTGCTACATGCTAAGCCGTATAGCTAAGCACTGCAGTTTGGCTATTAATGGAGTGGTTGTGCTGGGGTATGGAAGCGCGGACAGCGTGGACAGCGTGGACAGCGTGGACAGCGCAATTTGAGCGCGCTTTGAGTGCTGTTCAGAGCTTGGCGCTATGGAGCTATAGCGCTCTGAGAGATGCTGGTGCTACTTGTGATGAGAGCTGTTGCTTAGGCTGTGGTTTTCTCCTAAGTGAGATTTATCTCAGTCTTAATAATCTGAGCTTCGTGAGCTGTGTTGGCTGCGTTGAGCTTTGGTCAGTTTGACCTGGCTAAGTTTGGCTTAACTAAGCGTGGCTTAAGGCCATTTTGGCTTAACTAAGCGTGGCTTAAGGCTATTTTGGCTTAACTAAGCCTTATGAGGTTGAGATAGTAAGATAACTTTTTTGGGCAAGCGCCTTGCTCCTTAGCGCTACTTAAGTCGCTTAAATAAGATTTAAGAATATAAGAATTAAGTGGCGAGTGTAGAGTGAAGCGCAGCCACACCTGAGATTAGTATGGCAACAAAAAGAGATTATTATGAGGTTCTAGGAGTCAAACGCGACGCTAGTGAAGACGATATTAAACGTGCTTTCAAGCGTTTGGCCATTAAGTACCATCCTGATCGCAACAAAGAAGATCCTGATGCGGGCGAGAAATTCCGCGAAATTAACGAAGCCTATCAAGTGCTCTCCGATTCTAACAAGCGTGCTGCGTATGATTCAGGTGGCTTTGAGGCTGTAGATGGTTCGCGCGCCGGAGGCGGTCCAGGCTATGATCCTTTTGGTGGGGCTGATTTTGCCGATATCTTTGAGTCGGTTTTCGGCGGTGGTTTTGGTGGCGGAGGGCGTTCCCGCAGACGCCAACAGGGCCCTGTGCCAACCCGAGGCCGCAACATGCGTATCGTAGTACCGCTTACTTTAGAAGAAGCAGTACAGGGTGTAACTAAAGAAATTAAGCTTCAGGCTTTAAGTACCTGCCCTGATTGTCATGGTAAGGGTACGAAGAATCCTAATTCTAAGAAAGAGTGTCCAGTCTGTCATGGCGCTGGTGTCATGACTTCCCAAAATGGTCTCTTTACGCTGCGCCATGAGTGTGAGCACTGTCATGGTAGTGGCTATGTCTTAACCGACCCTTGTCCACGTTGTCATGGCGAAGGACGGGTGATGGAACAACGCACCGTTAAGATTAATATTCCTGGTGGTTTAGATACTGGTCAGTATGTCACAGTACAAAACGCCGGTGAAGCCGGATTGTATGGCGGTCCTAATGGTGATTTATTAGCCTATATCGAGATTAAGGCACACAAGCTCTTTAAGCGTGATGGTGATGACCTCTATTGCGAGGTACCAATTAGCTTTGCGACAGCTGCTTTAGGTGGCAAAGTTACTGTACCAACCTTAGACGGTAAGTTAGCAATTACGGTAGAACCTGGTACCCAAACTGGTACTACTTATCGCTTACCTCATAAGGGTATTAAGGTTAAATATACCAATCGCCCACAAGGTCACCTCTTCTGCACCGTGGTTGTGGAAACTCCGGTTAACCTCACCGATTATCAAAAGGATTTACTCCACAAGTTAGAGCAGTCCTTAGATGGCGATGATAATAGTACTGCGGCCAATGCTAGTAATGATAGTAACCAGAAAGGAGGCTCGCATAAGCCTATAGGTGATAGCTTTCTCGATAATGTCACCAACTTCTTTAAAAACTTAGGAAAGTAGTCTTGACACTAAGCTCTACCTTAGCCTAATGCGGGGACAGCGCCCCAAGCTCTAGCCTAAGCTGGAGCACAGCACCAAGCGCCCATTTGACGCTGGAGCGCGCAACAAACTCCCGCTTGCTGCTAGAGCACCGTACTAAGCAGAGCCGTCAGTCTCGCTCTAAATATCTAGAGCCGAGCTTGGCTTGCTGAGGCATAAGCGCAACCTCCTCACCAAATTTATCGCTATTAATTCAAGCTCCACTAAGCTTTGGCTGCGTGGGGCTTTTTTATTCTTAGTGCTTAGCGTTATGATGATGGCTTTAGTCACCAGAGCAAAAGAGCTGCGGGAGTGAAGCTTGCTTACTTCCTCTCTGCGAGCCAGGGTAAAGATAGCTGAGGCTCTAAGATTCAGGCGACAAAAGCCAGGCGATAAGAACCAGGATCTAATGTCCATCTTTCTAATAGCCCGCATCTAATAGCCCGCATCTAAGAGCCATCCTCTAAGATGCCATCCTCTAAGAGCCAGGCTAGTGCAATGATTACGGATATTAAGAGTGTTATCAGGTTATTTTGCTAAGATAGAGAGCCTAGGATAGATCCTAAGATGAGCTTGTACTTACAACCAGCGCCTGGCAGCCAGCACATCGCACCCATTAGCTTATCAAAGCTAAGTAAAGTCGTGCTCAGGTAGAAATAAGCAAGTCATCAAATTAAAGCTTAGCGAGGACGATAAAGGCTTACTTAGTGAGTAGCTTTGGCTTAAGACCATGAAAAAGTAGGGTTTGAGCTAAGAGCTACATTGGCACGACTTCTCTGAGGTTTTGGTGCTTTCCTTAGTTAGCCCTAAAAAAATGGCTTAGTAAGCTCTTAGAAGTGATTAAGACTACGCAACGCTTAGCTATTATTTCGTAAGTATTGAGTTCACTTTTAAAGATGCAAAGGTAGCTAAGGCCACCACTGCGCTTATCTCATGACTGGATAAGGCAACCTCCAAAAACTCGTGCTAATGTGGGCAAGAGGGCGCGCAAGTAGGGCTTATGCAAGCATATGTGCAAGTAGGACTGAGCAAAGCCTTTACGCAAGTTGTGGGTAGTAGGCCTTGATTGAGCTAGCAAGTTGTAGGTATGAAGCAGTAAGCGGTAGGTAAGAGGCAGTAAGAGGCAGCTGGTAGTAGGAAGCTGATAATAGGCAGCTGGTAGTAGGAAGAAATTAGCTGATAGGAGTAAGGCTGCTCTTTTGGTTTTGAGCATTGCAGCGCTTGATAGGCAAGCAAACACATATGATATGTAGAAGTAGAGCACAGTGAGGCTTAAGCATTGGATAACACGGAAGACTACTACGTCATTTTAGGGGTGCCACGTGATGCCAGTGAGGCGGAAATTAAGCACGCTTATAAGCGCTTAGCTTTGCGCTACCATGCCGATCGCAACAATAGCGAAGAAGCCAAAGAGGTCTTTTTAGCTATTAATGAGGCTTATGCTGAGCTCTCCGACCCCGATAAAAGACGTCTTTATGATGCCTCGTGGCCTACACTTTTTGCCCGTCATGGCAAAAAGTATGGCTTTAGTGCACCGCGTAATCCTAATTCAGCAGCCGCTAAAGCAGCAGCCGCCGCTGCGGCAGCTAATGCCGAGGCTCAGGCTGCTAAAGAAGCTGCTAAAGAAGCAGCCTCTAGACCTAACTCGTCCGAGCACAATAGCACGCGCCGCTGGAAGAGTTTTCGCTTTATTGAGCATCCGCCCAAAGACCATGATGCTTCTAGTGCAGATAGCACCAGCTCCACTAATACTAGTGCTACTAATACCAGCACCACTAATACCAGCGCTGCTACTACTAGCGCTACTAGTAATGGCAGTGCTAGCTCAGCAGACTCTACCTATAACCACAGCACTAACTCTGCATCAGACTCTATTTCTGAGGATAGCGCCAGCACTAGCCCCAGTGCGCAGCCTGCTGCAGGTGCTAGTACTACTACTGCAAGTGCGAACACTACTGCGCAGGCGAGTATGGCGGCCTATGCAAGCTCTACTGGCGCTAGTGATACTGCTCGTGCGACCACTGCCGCTCCTCATAGTGCGGTAGATGCTGCTAGCAGTGCTGCTCCCAGTGCTGCTACCAGTGCTGCTGCCCACACCACCAGCAGCGCCGCATCATCACCATCAGCTGCTCCTGCCGCTGACTCCTTTGCCGCATCTTTTCAATCAGCCTATCAGGCCTCTTTTGCCCGTGATGATGACTCTGACTCTCCCGAGCGCGCTAGTACCACCACTGCGTCCTCTCCTTATGCTGATCCTGATGCTTATGCTCAAGATAAGAATGACTATGTCTCAAGCCCTGATGGTTCGCGGGAGGAGGAGTTAGCAAACTTATCTGCTGCGACGTCCACTCTTAAGTCAAAGGAGGTAGGTTATGATGAGGAAGCGGTAGCTCCTGCAGATGATGTTGGTAGCGCAGCTGCGGATGAGTCCTATGATAGTGCGGCTGTGAATGAGTCATATGATAGCGCTGCATCTGACGATGTCGCGGTGGACGATGCTAGTGCCGTGACGGCGGATAGGGATGATTCCTATGATGCCGAGGCTGATGCCGAGGCGGCTGATGCTGAAGATGATGCTTATGATGAGCCGGTCGATCTGTCGCAAGCTGATAGTGCTTCTGAAGATCAGAGTGCTGCCGCTTCCGATTTAGCTGAAGCCCTCCATGGTATTCCCTCCTATGAGTCTAGCTCGGCTCATTCTTTTACTGCGGAGCATAGCCCAAGCTTTGTGGCTAGTGAACCCTTTGTCTCTGGTGAGACCTTGGGCTCTAGTGACTCCTTTGTCTCTGGTAAGACCTTGGGCTCTAGTGACTCCTTTGCCACCTCTGCTAATAGTGAATCTGACTCGGAGTCGGAGCTCGAGTCATACTTAGCTCCTAATGTGGAGCCCGAGTCAGAGGCGGAGCGGCAATTTCGGGCTACGCAGGGGACTAACAGTAACCATTATTTTGCTTATGCAGCAGAGGATAAAAATATGATCTGGGGCTGGGGTAAATCGCATCAGGCTCATGATGAGGCCAAAAAGGTTAATCCAGATAGTGCTACTACTGCTGCGATAGCGCCGGAGGCCCAGGCTTATGCCGCTAATTTTGCCACTGATACGAGTGAAGCTAGCGATGCTACTGAAATGGCCCAGGCCTTTGCTTACCAAAATGTTACGGCCACGATTAGCGAGCCCGAAAGCGAGAGCCTCCTCTCTGAAGATGACCCTAATGAGACGAGCGAAGCTAGTGCAGATATAGAGAATAGCGAGGATAGCGAGGATAGTGTCGATAGCGAAGCTAGTGAGAATAGCGCCTTGCTTAACGAGAATGAGCCTATGAGAGATAGCGCTGCTAGCTTAGATAATGAAGCTAACATGGCGACTAGAGATAGGGCGGCTAGCCACGCTAGCGCCGAGTTAACAAGTAGCGCCGCTAGTGAAACTGGTGCTAGCTCTCCTACTGCTACTGCTAGCACTACGGCGGCTACAACTAGCAGTGACACTAGTGAAGCAAGCAGCGGAAGCGCTACCATCCCCGCAGGTGATGTAGCTATGGCTAGTGGCGATAGTCAAGCTGCGACCGGGGATATAGCTTCAGGAATAAACACTATACCTGGTACTAGCACAGGGAATGATAGCGCAGATGACGCTATTGCTGCTAGCTCTAGCGCTAGCCCTAACACTGACCCAGGCGCTATCTCAAGCGCTGACCCAGGCGCTATCTCAAGCGCTGCTTCAGGCGCTATCTTAAGCGCCGCTGCCGCTGAGCTTGACAGCAATCAAGTAGACGAGGCGGCGGCGGTAGTCTCACATTGGGACAGTGCCGCGGCAGCCTATAGAGCCATTAATGATAGTGCATTCTCGCCTAACTCAGCCGCGCTTACAGGTGCGGGTACTAAGAGTGTCACTCCAGGAGGTGCTGCTTCAGCTCATACTATGCCGCATGCCTCTCCTCTCGGGGCACTAGTGGCTAGTGCCGCCGCTCATGCCGCGGCTGCACAAAATGCTGCTGCTCATAGTGGCGTTGCTAATGCTACTGGTGCTAATACTGCCGCCTCCCATGCCGCCACTGCCGTAAGCAGCCAAGCTGATGCTTCCTCCCCTCTCTCGCCAGTAGCTCCACTTACTAATGGCGCCTATCCTACTACTGGCGCCCATGCTACAAATGGCACTGCTAGTGCTAACTCTGCTGAAGCTAGCGTAGCCACGCCAACCACGGGACAAGCTTCCGCCGGTTCCGTGACTAGGTCTACAGTACCAGCAGGAGCTACTCCGGCAGCGGGTGCTACTCCAGCAGCAGGCGGGGCTCCAACAGCCGCTCCGGCGGCTGCCCCGGCCGTGCCCGAGATTAAACCTTGTGCCTATCGCTATGTGCCTTGGCCTAATGAAGTGCCAACCTTTAGAGATGGCTCAGCTAAAGATTTAGCCGTCAAGATTCGCGTTTCTTTAGAAGATGCCGCCTTGGGAGAAAGTAAGTTTATTGAGCGCACCGTAGTACGTACTTGTAAGTACTGCCATGGACGTCCTTATGCTTTTCCAGAGCCTTGCCCACATTGCCATGGCATGGGCTTAATGGCAGTGCCGACAAAGATTAAGCTTGATATCAAGCAGGCCTTAGACAAGCGCTTTTTACTGTTACCAGGTTTAGGTAACACCGTGATTCCCGGCGGCCAAGCAGGACGCTTGCTGGTGCTAGTGGAAATTATGGCCCATCCTTTATTTGTGCGTGATGGTGCTTGTAATATTCGCTGCGAGGTGCATATTAATGCTGCTAGTGCTATTTTAGGTACCAGCGTTACCTTAAAAGGTCTCTATGGTAATGATGTCGTGGTGCCTATTGCCCCAGGTACGCAATCTGGTACCGAGATTGTGGTTAAAGAACAAGGTCTTAAGCGCGAGGGGCTTTCTAGCTATACCAGTAGCCTCACCATTAAAGGCGATCTCATTTGCCGCGTGATTGTCGATAAGTTAGGCGACCTTACCCCTGAGCAACAAGAGCTGTTACAAAAGCTCCAGGCCTCTTTTGCCGCCCCAGGAGCTCCGCAGCCCTAGATCGCACGTTAGAGCTCACGCTCACGCCAGATCGCACGCTAGAGCTAACGCTCACGCTAGAGCTAAAACTGGACTAGGTTTACACGCTGGCACCGACGTCAGCTTCCATGCTGGAACCAACGCCAACGCTAACGCTAACGAACCACGCCCCTACCACCAGCTCAGCTGCCCGCGCTAGCTCTGCCGCGCGTACTGTCCTCCAGTTCGCCCCGGCGCCTGGCCACACAGCGCTTCTGCAAGTTCCTCGCGCTGCCGTGCTGCTCTTGGGGTGGCTTTGCTCATGCGCTGGCCTTAGTCCTGACCTGAGTGCTAAAGCTTACTACTAAGTGTAATGGCTATCACTACGCACTCGAGCTATAGCTATGGTGGCTATAGTCACGAGACTTAAGATATTGCCTTAAGTCTATGGTTACCGCCCTTACTCTCAGGCTAAAGCCATGGCGCTATAACGGTTGGGAGCCCCTGGTTACTGCCTCGGCCGTTTGGGCTTTAGGGCTGTGGTTACAGGGACTATGCCCACAGTGGCGGTGTTTATGCTCATTGCGGCACTGGCTACGCCCACGGTGGCTGTGATTACGCCCACGGTGGCGGTGGCGCTCTGGCTCTAGCCAGGCTAGCCTTTTAGATAAGATTATCCTCTCCTCATGCTGGTATGGGGGTTATCTTAGCCAGCCGCAGCCAGCAAGAATGCCTGTTCTCCCTCTCACTCTAAAGGAGCTATATGTTTAATAGTCGTGATTATTATGAAGTGCTGGAGGTCTCGCGCGATGCCGATGGCACTGAGATTAAACGCGCTTTTCGCCGCCTGGCGATGAAGTATCACCCTGACCGTAATAGCGATGAGGGCGCAGGGGAGAAGTTTCGGGAGATTAACGAAGCTTACCAAGTGCTTTCTGATGAAAATAAGCGACGCCTCTATGATTTAGGCGGTAAAGATGCGGTTAGTCTGGACGATATCGATGATTCATTCATTGATGATGAAGAGCTCAGTAACTTCGCCGACATATTATCGCAAGTATTTAGCAAGTATTCGTTTGAACAGAGTTATCGTCGCCAAAGTTCCTTTAGCGATTCTTTTTCTCGTGGTTATGATGACGATGAGGATTGGGATGATGATGACGATGAGGATTGGGAGGACGATTGGGAGGACGATGAGGAGGACGATGAGGAGGACGATGAACCAATAGATGGTGAGAACCTCAAAATTACCCTGCCTCTTACTTTAGAGGATGCTTATGCCGGCATCAAGCGCACCATTAAGGTAAAAACGGAGGGCAAGTGCCCTACTTGTGATGGTATAGGTAGCTTAGAGCCGTTGGATTATAAGTTCTGCCATCATTGCAATGATAAAGGTATGGTGTGGAATAGCAAAACTAAGCAATTGGAAGTATGTCCCCGCTGCTTTGGTCGTGGCCTTATCTACAATCATTTTTGCCCTGAATGCCATGGCAAGGGAGTAGCCAACATTTCTCGCGTAGTTAATGTGGAAATTCCCGCAGGAGTTTATGATGGCTTCATTAAAGTTATGCCGGGACTGGGTAAACCTGGCTACAATGGCGGTGCCAATGGCGATCTCCTCATTGAGGTAAAGTTAAACCCTCACGAGTTCTTCTCTTTTGAGAAGAATGAACTGGATCTTCATTGTGAGGTGCCAATTAGTTTTGCTACGGCTGTCTTAGGTGGCATGGTAGTAGTGCCAATGCCAAATGGCTGGCAAAGCATTGAGGTTAAGCCTGGTACGCAAAGTGGTAGTAAGAACGTATGTATCGGCCAAGGATTTCAGAAGGTTTCTGCTGATAAAAAGAAAGGTTCTGCCAAGCGCGGCGATATTATCTACACATTTAATGTAGAAACGCCAGTTAACCTGAATGAGGAGCAAAAGCAGGCGATCCGACACTTAGAACAGCTGTTTGCCCAGGCCCAAGCTCAAGCTCAGGCCCAAGCCCAGGCTCAGACCCAAGCTCAAGCCCAAGATTCTAGTGCTGCTGCCGCCGCAGATACTGCTAGTGCAGATACCGCTAGCGCAGATGCGGTATCTACTGCTGCCTCTAGCCTAGACTCTAGCGCTAAATCTGATAGTGCGAGCAAAAATCAAGCTAAGGACAGCAAGAAAAAAGCCCGGGGTAAAAAAGCGAGCAAGAACGCGAAGAACTCTAAGACAGGGGCTAAAGCCTCGGCCCAAGCCGCTGCTGCACCTGAGCAACCTAAGCAAGAGAAGGCACAGCCTGGGGTTAATTGCGAGCCTTTACGGCAAAAGTTTGAGCGTGGTTATCAGGAATTTTTGTTTAAACACCACAACGTTAAGCACTAACTAAGTCTCGGTTCTCGCTAGCTCTAGCTCATGCTTAGTCATCGCTGAGCCATTGCCAAGTCATCGTTTAGCGTGAGCTAGGGCTAAAGTAAGCCTAAGTTTAGGTTTAAATAGCCTTAAGAATCTTTAATGGTTGTGTGAGCTCTAAAGAAGACTAAGGGCGCCGCTCTTGGCCTGTGGAGGGCTAAGTTAGCCTTAGCTACAGATCTAGAGGTATGTTAACTTGTCTTATTTATAAGCTAGGACAACATTTAGGATGGGAACGCGCTATAATCTGTGGTACAGTTTTTTAGGTACTTTTTCTTAGCGCTTGATACTTAAGAGTCTTTCTTGGGTATTGAGCGTTTTTTATTGTCTGGTGTGCTGATGCTTGATGCTTAAAGCGCTGCAGCGCTCATGCTCAGCGGTGCTGATGCTTGCTTTATGCTACGCTGATGCTTGCTTTATGCTACGCTGATGCTTGCTTTATGCTACGCTGATGCTTG
>Cebus_capucinus_imitator_PRJNA485217_SSR093__coassemble_556_pt1 | contig 14179 bp, 7 predicted proteins | sample Cebus_capucinus_imitator_PRJNA485217_SSR093__metabat2_low_PE_002 | metagenome-assembled genome bin Cebus_capucinus_imitator_PRJNA485217_SSR093 | reverse complement strand
GTCAATATTCTCTTGACACTATGCTAAGGTCAATATTCTCTTGACACTATGCTAAAGTCACTACGCCCTGGTCATTATGCTTATGTCACTAAGCCTATGTTGCTACGCTTAGATCCAAGCTTGGTGCTTAGGCCAAGGCTCTATGCTGAGGCCAATCCTTAGCTCTTTATGCCCTGGCTTTGTTATAGCTGCCTTAAATCTCCGCGGTTATTGCATCGCTTTGAGCAACCCATATTGTGGCATGTCACTAGCGCTATGGCTATAACTTAGCGATGAGCTTTTAGCTATGACCTTGATGCAGCTTGGGATGGTATGCCGCTGTGAACTTAATGCAGCTTGGACTTTGATACTGCTGTGAGCCTTAATGTTTTCTTGATAAGTGATAAAGAGATGCAAGAATTTTTACCGCTGGAGTGTTTTATTTCTCGGGGTGCTGGCGATATTAGTACGGGCTTGGCTTTTTGCCTTGGTTAACATTTTCTGATTTCACTTACGTTTTTACGATCTGCTCTCTAATCTTGCTTGTGCACTTATGTGATAATAACTAAAGCTACTATAACTTGCTGTTAGGCTCACGAGCTCGGGGTAAGTATAAATTCAATGGGCTTATTCTCCTTAGTGGAGGACAGTAATTCGATATAACGGGCAGAACTAGCGCCATGGTGTTGATAAAAGGGCGATTATGTCTGATGCTAATGTGGTCGGGTAAGGTCTAGTGATGACTAGAGTCATGATAACGGCTGTCTTTGCTAACGCAGGGGGCTAGACTCCTGGCAAGGACAGGATAACGGCTGTCTAAGCAAACGCAAGGTGGCTAGACTCCTAGCAATGGCAGGATGACGGTGTTTCTGGCGGGGGCAGAATTGCCTCTGTTTAAGCTATGATTGCATAGCTGCGACCAGGTAGAGCGAGGTCATGGTGTGTGGCTAGCATATGATGCAAAGATAATAAATTTTGCGATTTTATGGGGCTAGCACAAGATAGGCTGAGCCTTGAGAAAGATTGGAAAAAACCGGGGATGACCGCGCGATGATTGATCTAGAGGGGTATCGCCCTAATGTGGGCATGGTGATCTTTAATCGCAAAGGTCAGGTGCTGTGGACACGTCGCGTGCGCCAAAATTCATGGCAATTTCCACAAGGGGGAGTAAACGAAGATGAGAGCGAAGAAGAGGCGCTCTTTCGTGAACTTTATGAGGAAATTGGCTTAAGCCGTAAAGATGCTTATATCGTGCAGACGTCCCGTCATTGTTATCGCTATCAAGTGCCCAAGCGCATGCTCCATGAGCAGAGAGATAGAGACTATCGCGGGCAAAAACAGCGGTGGTTTCTCTTAGGTCTAGTTGATGATAGTGCCGCGGGCGATCTCATTAAATTTACTAACAGTATTCATCCAGAGTTTGATGATTGGCGCTGGGTCAGCTATTGGTATCCCTTACGCCATGCTATTGCTTTTAAACGCGATGTCTATCGTAAGATTTTAACTGAGTTTGCCCCCTCAGTTTTAGGTATTGATTTGCCCCGCAAGAGCCTGCACTAGACATAAGGATGGAGAAAAGTAAGCGATAGTCTTACGAGGATAGCGCTTATCTCAAGGGCGGATTCTTTGTTGAACCTGAGTGGCACTAGGCTTGAGTAGCTCTACTGAAGTGGCCCTAGGCTTGAATGGCTCTAAGCTTGAGTGGCACTAGGCTGGTGCGAGACGTAATTAAGTTTAAGCAGCTTTAAATCAGCTTTTTTCTGAGGTTTAACCGCGCTAGGTTTAGCTCGAGGTTAAGCTCGTGGTTAAGCTAAAGCTATGGTAATTGGCACATGGTGTGCTTTTTGTGCATTATGGGCTTTTGCTTCTTACTGTCCCTACTGGTGCGTAGTTAATTAGTGCGCTAATTAGAAGAAAAAGCACGCAGTCCTCATTATTGATTAAAGATACTAGGCTACTTATAGTTTTCTCTGTATCCTTGTTTCTTGGCACAGATGCTCTGGTTCAAGGTGCATGACCAGAGGCGCTTAATAGTTAGCTGATATGGGGCACGCTCAGATTGTGAATCAGGATAGCTCCCTTTTATTTAGCCATCAGGATAAGGACAAGACCTGAGCTTAGACCCTATGGCGTGATGCAGATATATAAGAGTACAAGTGCAATACTCGCTTAGATAGGTGTAGCCATCGCTTAGAGATATGTAGCCATTGCTTAGAGATATGCAGCTATCGCTTAAGTAGCGATGCTAGCTAGGTACAGCTTGTTTAGGCAGCAATGCTAGGTAGAGCACTGTGTTTTTGGGTGATACTAGCTAGGTACTGTGTGCTGAGGCGATGCTAGTCAGGGTAAGCGTATGGCGGTTCTGCTGTCAGGTAGGCTTCCTTTGGTTTGTGGTTTTTACCAAGATTTTGTAGCCAGCTGGGTACTTGGGGGATAAGCCCGACCTCAGGTTCAGTTGATGTGACCGTTAGTGTGACAGTGAATGGAGTTGTCGGAGGTCTTTTGATGGACGGAAGAATCTTTTTACAAGCTTTACGGCAAATCACTCAGGAGGTGTCTCTTGAGCATGACTTACAAAAAGCTATGTCCCTGCTTGTCCAGCGCATCCGTCAAACCACCTCAGCTGACTGTTGCTCCCTGTATTTCTACGACCGCTTGCGTAAACGCTATCGCCTCATGGCTACGGACGGCCTTTCCCAATCAGCTGTGGGTAAGGCGACACTCCGCTCCAATGAGGGCTTAGTTGGGGTAGTTGGCAGCAATCGCGAAATCCTCAACTTGGCCGACGCTTCTTCGCACCCTAACTTCAAATATCTCCCTGACGTTGGTGAAGATGAGTACCTATCTTTCTTAGGTGTGCCTATCTTAAGCCAAGGTAGCCTCTTAGGCGTCCTGGTGGTACAAAGCAAGTTAAGACAAATCTTTGGCGAGCAAGAAGAATCCTTTATGGTGACACTGGCCGCGCAAATTGGTACCACCATTTCCCGCTCCCTGGAAGCAACCCCTATTGAAGAAGACATGCTCCAGCGCCTTAAAGGTGTAGCTTCCGCCGGTGCTATTGCTATTGCTCCTGCTATGGTCTGGCAACCTGAGATTGCTCTTGAAGATATTAAGGAGCAAAAAGCCGATGACCCAATGATGCAGGTGGAGCTCTTTAACCAAATTATCTTCCAGCTGCAATTAGAAATGGATCGCGCTACCCTCAAGTTACAAGAGGGAGACAAGGGCTCCACCGCTTCAGGTTATATCTCTAGCTATGGCAGTCTTCTTGATGATGCTTCCTTACAAGAAGAGGTTATCCAAGTCATTGAGCAAGATGGCTATACTGCTACGGCTGCCGTTAAAATTGTCACCGAGCGCCGCTTGGAGTTAGCTAAATCTGAGGGTAATGCCGACAAGTGCATTGATGTTAAAGATCTAGGTCAGGTCTTAATTTCGCGCTTAGTGCATGCCTGTAGTCGTGACTTTGATGTGAGTGAGCCAGTGATCCTGGTGATGGAGAGCATTCCAGCTTCGCTCGTTGCGGAAATTCCTTTTGATAAGGTAGTAGGCTTAATTTCGACCTCTAGCGTAGCTAGTGCCCACGATACTATTCTGGCGCGTGACTTTGGCGTGCCAGTAGTTTTAGGGGTCAATGTCAACTTAGCTGATATTGAGGGTCATATCCTGGTGCTCGATGGTCGCAATTGCGAAGTCATTATTGACCCACCAGAGTCGGTAGCTGATGAGTTCCGACAGCTGGTTTCGCAAAACCAAGAGCAAATGACGCTCTTTGCCAAAGAGATGAACGAGCCAGTGGTGACCTTAGATGGTGTCAAAATTCCTATTGGTCTCAATGCTGGTCTTAATCAGCGGGGACAGGAGGTGGTCGCATCTTGCGATAATATCGGCCTCTTCCGTACTGAGATTGGTTTTATCATGAGCCAATCTTTCCCTAGCGAGCAGCAGCAATATGAGTGGTACTCTAATCTCTTAAGTGCCTTTGCGCCAAAGTCGGTGTGCCTCCGTACCTTAGATATTGGCTCCGATAAGGGCTTATCTTACCTGCCTAATAAGGAAGAGAATCCTGCTTTAGGCTGGCGTGGGGTGCGAGTCACCATTGATATGCCTAATATTCTCAATTCGCAATTAAGAGCTATGCTTCGCGCCCATCAGAAATATGGCAACTTAGAGATTATGGTGCCAATGATCTCGCGCATGGATGAGGTGCGTTTTGTGAAAAACGCCTTAGCCGAAGTAGCCCGTGAGTTAGAGGAAAGCACGGGGGAAAAGGTGACATTACCACCATTTGGTATCATGGTGGAGGTGCCATCCTGTATTTACCTCATGGATGAGTTAGCCCGGGAAGTGGATTTCTTCTCTATTGGTAGCAATGACCTCATTCAATATCTCTTAGCAGTAGACCGGGCTAATCCAAAAGTACGGCGCTTCTACGATTGCTGCCATCCAGCGGTGCTGCGCTGCTTACATGAGTTAGCTTCTAAGGCTAAATCTTTAGGGAAGCGTATTAGTGTCTGTGGTGAGAGCGCAGGCGATCCTTTAGGCGCCTTAATGCTCGTATCGCTAGGCTTTACCTCGCTTAGTATGAATAACTCCTATATTTCGCGGATCAAGTACATCCTGCGTCGCGTGAGTACAGAGCAATTAGCTAGCGTGGGCGCGGAGGCCTTAAAGATGACCTCTTGCTCGGGTATTCGCGCTCTCTATGAGAAATATGCAGAGAGTCAGGGCTTAGGAAAGATCCTCGCTACTTATAAGAGTGAGCAAGAAGCCTCTGACGCTGCTATGCTCGCCTCCTGCGATACTCACTAAGCAGCTCAAACACCCTGGGGGCTCTTAACTTCTAGTACCATGAGAGCTTCTTGCTCTCTGGGGGATCTTAGACCCCTGGTGCGCTTAGCCCCAGGCCCTGAGGATAGCCGCAGGGTCTGGGGATAATAGCCACATGGCCTGGGGATACTAGACTCAGAGCTTTGGAACAATAGCCTCATGGCCTAGGAACAATAGCCACAGAGCTTGAGAGTAATAGCCCACCCGCGTGATGCTATTATTTCCTTATCTCCTCTCCTCTTTTCCTCATCTCCTCATTCCTGCCCTTATTGCTTCATCTCCAGCTCTCGCTGTGACCTCGTGACGCTATTTATATAGGGCTAGCTAAGATAGGTAGCAAAACCTCTGCAAAGTTGAGACAATGTGCGTATGTTCAAGCTAGAGCTGAGCTTATGTTTTTGGTTAGCTCAAGCTTAGAGATATGCTCTTTAAGAGGGTGGATAAACCTTACACCTTTAAAAAGTGAAGTCTATTGTGTCTAATAAATGGCATGGGTAGGGTGAAGCTATCTTACTAAGCCGCAACTTAAGTCCTGGCTAGGCTACAACTTAAAGCCTTACTAAACCTAAACACTTATCTGTTACGCTAAGTTCATCTCGCAAAGTAGAACTGCTATCCACATTGTCACGAGTTTGATGAGGTTGCGTTATATAGCCATGAGATAAGATCAGTAGTGGCTTTAGCTACCTTTACATCTTTAAAAAGTGAACTCAATGCTTACGAAATAATAGCTAAGCATGGCGTAGTCTTAGCCATTTCTAAGACCTTACTAAGCCTTTTCTCTAGGGCTAGCTAAGGAAAGTAGCAAAACTTCAGAGAAGTCGTGCCAATGTAGGTGCTAGGTAAGGCCGCCTCGATAAGCTACCAAGATAAGGGCTAGTCATATTTGTTTAGCTGTGCCCTCTATACTTCCTCTTAAGCCCTTGCAGGGTGTGCTAATATCTTTCTCTTGTTACCATAGTTTTGCTTATAGGCTAACCGCACTTTAGTGGGCGCAAAAGCTGTTAAAGGCTAACGGCACTTAAGTTTACTTAAATGCAGCAAGCACTTTAGTTGAGGCTGCAGCTGAAGCTAAGTCATAGGCTGCTATGCTGTTAATGTTGCTAAGAGGCAGGCGCTGCTCAGCTGCCGATGCTGCTAAGAGGCAGGTGCTGCTCAGCTGCCGATGCTGCTAAGAGGCAGGCGCTGCTAAGAGGTGGGCGCGTGGTGACAAACAATCGGCTACTTGTTGGAGGTGAGGCATGCGGACATATTTAGATTTGATGCAGCGTATTTTAGATGAGGGCGTAGTACGTGACGACCGTACCGGTACTGGTACCCGCTCCATCTTTGGTACGCAGATGCGCTTTGATTTGAGTGCCGGTTTCCCTTTACTCACTACCAAGAAAATGCACCTGCGCTCGATTATTCACGAGCTCTTATGGTTTATCAATGGCGATACCAATATCAAGTACCTCCATGATAATAAGGTCACGATCTGGGACGAGTGGGCTGATGAAAATGGTAATTTAGGCCCTATTTATGGTAAGCAATGGCGCCGCTGGGAATGTGCTGATGGCCGTGTCATTGACCAGTTAAGTAATGTGGTCGAGCAAATTAAGCATAACCCTAATAGCCGCCGTCTTATCGTCAGTGCCTGGAATGTCGCTGATGTAGATAAGATGGCTTTACCTCCTTGCCACCTCCTCTTCCAGTTCTATGTGGCTGATGGCAAATTAAGCTGCCTCCTCTATCAACGTAGCTGCGATTTCTTCTTAGGGGTGCCTTTTAATATCGCCTCCTATGCCCTCCTTACTATGATGATGGCGCAGCAATGTGACCTGCAAGTAGGTGATTTTGTCTGGACAGGCGGTGACACTCACCTCTACCTAAATCACACCGAGCAAGCTCGTGAGCAATTACAGCGTACCCCTCGCTCATTGCCACAGATGCTCATTAAGCGTCGTCCGGAGTCACTTTTCGCGTATGATTTTAGTGACTTTGAGTTAGTAAATTACGATCCTTACCCTACCATTAAGGCACCAATTTCGGTGTAAGAGCGCTCAGGAAAGTTGGTCTTCACCAGGAGCCCAGAGCTGGTGGGGGAGTGGGGGAACAGGCGGAGGCCGTATAAGCGCAGAGCGCTTGGGCGCCCTCGCAGGTGATTGTGTCAGCGTAATAGTTGATTGTGTCAGCGTAACGGTTGATTGTATCAGCGTAACGGTTGATTGTATCAGCGTAACGGTGTTTGCGGAGAGCTTTATTTATGTGTGGCATTGTGGGAGCGATTGCGCAACGTCCCATTGCAGGGGTGTTGCTGGCTGGTTTAAAAGCCTTAGAGTATCGCGGCTATGATTCAGCAGGTGTCGCTTTTTTAGACCACAAGCGCTGCCAGGTCATTAAAAGCACCGGTAAGGTTAGTGCTTTAGCAAAGCAAGTTCATGAGGCTCATGCCGATGGCACTATGGGTATAGCCCATACCCGCTGGGCTACGCATGGTGAACCTAGTGTGGTTAATGCCCATCCGCAGCGCGTGGGCTCCATTACCATTGTGCACAATGGCATTATTGAGAACTACCGCGAATTACGCCAGGCCTTAAGTGCTAAAGGCTATGTCTTTGTCTCGGCTACTGATACCGAGGTTTTAGCTGCCCTCATTCATGAGGAATGCTATCACCACGCTCCAGGCGGAGCTAGCGCTGCGGGTGCTGACGCCGCGGGCAATGCCGCTAATGCAGCGGGTAATGCAGCTGATACAGCTGACGCTTGCGACAGTAGCGAGGTCGCCCCGGGCGCCTTAAAAGATGCTTTTATGCGGGCCTTAGCCCAGGTAAATGGCTCTTATGCCGTTGCCATGATGGACGACCATGACAGTAACACTATTTATGCGGCCCGTCATGGCTCGCCTTTAGTATTAGGCTTAGGTATTGGGGAAAACTTCTTAGCCTCTGATGTCTTAGCTCTATTACCTGTCACCTCCAATTTCATTTACTTAGAAGAAGGCGATATTGTGCTCTTAGGACGGGAGTCCTATGAGATTTACAATAGCGCTGGGGCTAAGATTACCCACCCTGTGCAGAGCATTACCGCTTCTCCCGAGCTCTTAGGTAAAGGCTCCTATAAGCATTACATGCAAAAAGAGATCTTTGAGCAGCCAGAGGCACTGTTAAACACCATGCTCGGGCGCTTAGGTGAAGATGATGTTACCGCTAGCGCCTTTATGCACACCATTGCGACTAAGCCTCAGGCCATCACTGCTAACAGTGGTACTACTGCGGCAGCCAATGCCACTGAGACTAGCTTAGCTGCCAATACTTCTGCGACTAGCTCGGGTGCTAGTGCTGCCAATACCTCGGCGGCGAGCTCGGGTGCTAGTGCGGCCACTGCCTCAGCGGCGAACTCAGGTGCTAGAGCTGCCGCCGCTAGCTCTAGCCTCATGGCGCCATCCTTTAAAGATTGCTTAAGCACTATTAAGCACATTGAGATTGTCGCCTGTGGTACCTCCTATCATGCAAGCTTAGTGGGGCAGTACTTCTTAGAAGAATATGCGGGGGTGAGCACCAATGTCTCCATTGCCTCGGAATATCGCTATAAGCGCACCATTGTGCCAGAACATAGCCTCTTTGTGACCCTCTCCCAATCTGGAGAAACCGCTGATACGCTGGCTGCTTTGAAATTAGCTAAAGAGCAAGGCTATGAGCACACTCTCTGTATCTGTAATGTGGCCAATAGCTCCTTAGTACGGTCCTCGGAATTTGCCTTTTTAACCCGGGCCGGGGCGGAGATTGGGGTGGCCTCCACTAAGGCTTTTACCACCCAGTTAATCGCTTTAGCTATGCTGACTTTAGCTCTCGGTAGAGCTAATGGTGAGATTAGTAGTAAGCAGGGCCGCACTATGGTACAGGCCCTCTTACAGAGCCCACGCCTCTTAGAAGATGTGCTTAAGCTTGACCCGGCTATTGCAACCTTAGCCTTGCAGTTTGTGGGTAAGCAGCATGCTCTTTTCTTAGGGCGTGGTACGATGTACCCTATTGCTTTAGAAGGCGCGCTTAAGCTAAAAGAAATCAGCTATATTCATGCTGAGGGCTATGCCTCAGGTGAGTTAAAGCATGGGCCTATTGCACTTATCGATAGCAACATGCCAGTCATTGTGGTGGCCCCGGATAATCAATGGTTGCCTAAGCTTATCTCCAATATTGAGGAGGTTAAGGCTAGAGGAGGGCGGCTCTATATCTTTGCCGGTAGCCACTTAAAGATTAATGAGGCCGAGCAGGAGCAGTGCACATCCTTAACTGTGGGTGCGGTAGATCCTTTTATCAGCCCTATTATCTTTACCGTGCCTTTACAGTTGTTGGCCTATCATGTGGCCGTAATTAACGGTACTGATGTTGACCAGCCACGTAACCTCGCAAAGTCGGTTACAGTAGAATAGCCCGCCTAGCAACTAGGCCCGCTAGTCTGCCGAGCAATTAGGCTCGCTTGCCTGTCTGCTAGCTAGCGCGCCAGCTAGGCTAGTCTGTGCTGAGCCTAGCTAACTAGCGCTAGCACGTCAGCTGCTATGGAGGCAAATAGCCGGCGCGCGCATGGCCTACCAGTGCAAGCAGCTGTCTTGTGGTGAGGATGGCAAGGCACTGCTTATATGGCAAGGCTAAGCTTATGTAGCTAAGCGTCTCATGATGAGACTAGCGGACGCTTAAGTTTGGTCGTGGGGCTTAATCAATCAGACGGGGATGAGTCTTGGCGAGCTATAGCTAGAGCTATCAATAGAGCTATATATAGCCCTATCAGTAAAGCTATAGATAGAGTTAGAGGCCGGCCTCGTCTTAGCCTGGGTAAGGAGTTACAGGATGAGTGAGATTAATTGGGGTAAGATTAAATGGCAATCACGTCGGGGTATGCGTGAGCTTGATTTAATGCTCTTACCTTTTGTCGAGCATGATCTGCCTAAAATGCCAGAGCGTATTGAGTCCTATATGGAGCTTTTAGAAGCCTCAGATTTAGAGCTGTTTCGCTGGTTCCATCAGACGGCTACCCCTAACACCCCAGAACGCCAAGAAATGGTTAAGGTGATCATTGCATGCCATGCCACCCGCGCCGGTCGCGAGGGCGTATAAGTAAGTTAGCTCTAGGGGCTAACCAGAATTGTAAAGAGATTGCTATGTGGGCACATAGTCTCTTGTGGGAAGATAAGTTAGCAGCGTGAGGCACATCATCTCTTGTGGGAAGATTTGTTGCCGGTGTGAAACGCTTCTTCTCTTGTGGGAAAATGAGTTAGCAGCGTGAGGCACATCGTTTCTTGCGAGAAGATTTGTTTGTTATGTCAGGCTTGAGCTTAAGTTAAGGTAGGAGCCAGAGGAGAGTAACCAGGTTGATGTTTGAAGAATATGCTTTACCGGGATTTGTACTAGAAGCGATTGCGGAGCAGGGCTGGGATGAGCCTACCGCTATTCAGCAGCAGGTGCTGCCTCCAGCTCTAGCCGGAGCTGATATTTTAGGTGGTGCCCCAACCGGTACGGGCAAGAGCGCAGCTTTTTTACTTCCTATCATTGCCCGTTTAGCTCAGCGTCCTCGTAAGGGGGTGCAATGCATTATTCTTGAGCCAACGCGCGAGTTAGCCCAGCAAATTGTAGCGGTAGCCGAGTCTCTCCTGACTTTTCAAGATGAGTCGATGCGTGCCGGTGATGGAGAAATTACCGCTAAGATTACTTGTGGCACCATTATCGGTGGCGCCGATCGTGTCAAGCAGCGTGAGAGTTTACCTACTATTGTGGGTGCTACCCCAGGACGCCTCCAAGAGTTTTTACGCAAAGGCTGGCTTAATAGTCGTGATGTGGAAATCCTCATTATTGATGAGGCTGACCGCATGCTCGATATGGGCTTTAGAGAAGATATTGCAACTATCACGCGTGAGCTTACTTCACGCTTCCAAACCATGCTCTTTTCAGCGACTTTAGAGGGTTATGGGGTACGTGATTTTGCGCGCAATGTGTTAAATAAACCAGTAGAAATCAAAGTCACCGCGCGCACTGCCTCTTTAGCTAGTGCTAATGCTGCTAGTGCTAATGTTGCTAGCGCTAATGTTGCTAGCGCTAATGCTGCTAGTGCTAATGTTGCTAGCGCTAATGCTGCTAGCGACGGGGCTAATGCTACTCATGATGGGGCTAACGCTGGTAGTAATAGCGCCTTAAGTAATAGTGTGGATGGTGAGAGCGGAGGGAGTGAGAGTGCTAATGCTCTTAAGAGCGCGCATGCTCCTACGAGCATAGCTAATCCCGAGCCAGTCGCGGCGCCAGAGCAAAACTTAGCCGAGCGGGAGCAGCGCTTACCTGAGCTTTTACAAGCCCGGGCTTACTATGCGGCTAATGAGAGCCAAAAGGTCAAGATCCTGCTGCATCTGCTTACTACAGTACAAGGTAAGAGCATTGTCTTTGTTCGTACCAAAGATAACCTGGCTAAACTGAGCGCAGTCTTTAAGCATAAAGGCATGAGCTTTGCAAGCCTGATGGGGGAATGTTCCCTCCAAGAACGGGCTGCGGCCTTACGTCGTTTTAGTGACGGCTCGGTATCACTGTTATTAGCTACTGATGTTGCTTCACGTGGCTTAGATATTGAGGACGTATCTTTCGTCTATAACTACGATTTACCGCATCAAGGTGAGATTTATGTACACCGCGCGGGACGTACGGCTCGTGCTGGAGCCAAGGGTGTAGTGATCTCCCTGGTGCAAAAAGATGAATTAGCGATTTTAGAGCGGATCGAGCGCTATAGCGGACGCACTATTGAGCGAAGAGCGATTAAGGGCTTATGTGCCACTTTTGAGTCCTTAGTTGGTGGTCAGCAAAGCGAGAAGAAACGCGGACGGGCTTCACCTTTTGGCGGCTTTGATAAGAAGAAAGCCGAAGATAAGAAGCCAAGGAAAAAGGTACGGCACCGCGATCGCAAGAATAAGGGCAAGCCTGATTTTGCAGCTAAACGGGCGAAAAAGGCCGCACGTACTAATGCGGGAGCAGCGCCAGCTGAAGTATCTTAAGCGGCTAATCCTACTGCATCTGCCACTCCTAAAGCTTAGGGATTAGAGCTTAGAGCCTAAAGCCTAGAGCCTAGAGCTCTAAAGCCAAGCGCTGCTTGACTAAGAAGAGCTTTGCTGCGGTGCTGAGCTAAGAATAGCTACGATAGCTACTCTAGCTACTCTAGCTACGATAGCTAAGCTCTGATGCTTAGTTATGTGTGGGCGAGCTTCTTTAGGAACACATACATCCTCTGGTGCCACGTTAGGAGCTGCAGAGATCGTTTCTAGTTTTATATGCGGATGGGTCAACCATGGGTGCAACCATTTTACGAAACGCCAAATTACACTTAACTAAGGGTGATTTGGAGGGCGCTGATAGCTTAGCCGTACAAAAGCATCGTATTATCCCACTCGATCCTCTCTTATTAGAAGATGGTACCTCTGAGGAAATCGACCTCAATGGTATGCATGTGGCTCCAGGCTTTATCGATCTTTTAGTAAATGGTTGCGCGGGCGTTACCTTTACCTCAGATTTAAGCTTAGATGGCTTAGAGCGTATGCGCCGCTGGCAAACCCTCCATGGTACTTTAACTTTTGTGCCAACTCTGGTATCAGGCCCACGTGAGAGCATGACTCGTGCTTTAGCTTCGGTGCGTAAATTTATGGATAAGCACCCCGGCATTTGCCCAGGCTTACACTTAGAGGGCCCATTTATTAACCCTGAGCGTAAGGGTTTCCATGGTGGTGGCTATATCCGCGGTATTAGTAACTCTGATATTGCCTATCTGCGCGATAACATTGACAACATTGCCTATATCACTATTGCTCCTGAGGTGGTACGGAGCAAGTTCATGGCTGAGCTCATGAGTATTGGTCTTAAGGTTTCCTTAGGCCATACTAATGCTAGCTTTAACGATAGTGTTGATGCTTTTAAGATGGGTATCACCAACGTGACCCATCTCTTTAATGCTATGCGTACCTTAAATGGTCGTGAGCCAGGTTTAATTGGCGCTGTGCTCAATGCCCAAACCGTGCGCGCTGGTATTATTGCCGATGGTCGTCATGTTCACCCGGCTATTGTGCGTATTGTGCACCAGTTATTAAAAGACCGCATGTATATCGTCTCTGATAGTCAGGCGGTAGCCGGATCACCTGAGGTTATGGGTAGCTTTACTGTAGCGGGCACCGAAGTCTTTAATGATTCCAAGCGTGGTCTTATCGATGCTAAGGGCTCTTTAGTCGGCACCAATATCTGTATGATGGATGGTGTAAAGTTCTTAGTGAAGACCTGTGGCATTCCTTTAGATGATGCTTTAATGGCTGCTTCTACTATTCCAGCTCGCGTCTTAGGCTTAGATAAAGAGCAGGGCTATATTGCCAATGGCTATCGTGCTGATTTGATTGTCTTTAATGACGATTTCAAGATCCGCTATGTCATTCAAAACGGCTTCCTCAAGACTACCGCTGAGCTTATTTAAGTTAAGCGCTGGTGCCGCAAGGAGCTAAGCTCTACTACAGGCCATCCTAAGTAATTAGGATGGCTTTGTTGTTTCTAGCGCTACAGAAAATACGAGAGAGGTAAGAGGTTAGCAGACAAAAAGCTGGGGATAAGGATGATAAACCACATTGGCACGATTTTTTGGAGGTTGCATTATAGAGCCATGAAATAAGCTAAGTGGTGGCTTAAGCTAGCTTTATATCATTTAATAAATGAACCCAATTCTTACGAAATAATAGCTAAGCGTTGCGTGAAATCATAGCTCAGGCGTTGCTTAGTCTGTCTCGCTTTATAAGACCTTACTAAGCTATTTAACTAGGACTAGCTCAGGAAGTAGCAAAACCTCAGATAGGTCGTGCCAATGTAGGGATAAGTAGAGGGCCTAAAAATAAAAAACCCCGTAAACCAAAGTTTACAGGGTAATTTATCGGGCCTTATCCATAAGAAAGACCAGAACAAGATGCTCTCTATGAGCGCCTAAGCCACAGGTTAGCTCATAAGGGAGTGCCCAATGTCTTTTCTCATGAGGCCTAGGGTTAACTCAAATGAGAATATATGCAAAAAATTAAGGCATATTGGCTCAATAGAAAGTTAACTTAGGAAAGATAAAGCCTTCTTCTTAACAATCATTAATTGAGTATGACTATTAAGTTCTGGTAGAATAGTTTTCATCAGTTGCCTTGTGCAAGCTGACAAGCTGGGTGCTCTCTATGAGCGCCTGCGCCATAGGTTAGCTCATAAGGGAGTGCCCAATGTCTTTCCCCCATTTAAGGATAAAAAAATGGGTTCAAAAAAGATATTTGAGGTATTCCTCAAAGGGTTAGTTATTTTGCTCGACATTGTGCTTGCAATGATAGCATTTCTGATAGCTATTTGTGACCTAA
>Cebus_capucinus_imitator_PRJNA485217_SSR093__coassemble_545_pt1 | contig 14445 bp, 5 predicted proteins | sample Cebus_capucinus_imitator_PRJNA485217_SSR093__metabat2_low_PE_002 | metagenome-assembled genome bin Cebus_capucinus_imitator_PRJNA485217_SSR093 | reverse complement strand
CATAACTTAGCTTCAGGCTCCACATAACTTAGCTTCAGGCTCCACATAACTTAGCCTCTGGCTCTATTTACACTATGGTAAGCTCTCTTAGTCCCTAGTGGTTTGCTGACTAGATTAGTGTATATGATAAAGATGAGGCTGCGTGGACTTAGGTAAAATAGCCGGCTTTGCAGGCGGCGATATGGCGTAATGTAGGTACAGAGTTTTAGAGCAAACAGTAGCTATGAGGATAGGCTGTGTGTTAGCTTAGCCTAGATTAGATTAGATTAGTGGGAGTACACCATCTTAGGCCCTTTACGCTTGGTTATTTTATGTTGGAGCTAACTTCAAAGTACGCTCTTTATTTCTACTGCGTTAGTGCTTTATATTCTTGTTTTTTGTTACTAGCTTCTTACTCCTTTGGTATTTAATTCATTCTGGCGCTGCTTGGAGCCATTGTCTCTGATATTTCGGCTATTTCTGTAGTTCTGGTGCTGCTGCTTGCTTTGGCAAGCAGATTGACAACATTTAATTTCGAAGATGCCTCAATAGCGCTTTTTCCTTTAGACAAGCCATAATCATTGCTCTGCCCCAGCATGGTAAATTTACTTTATAAGATAACGGAGACGCAGAAAAGGCTTATATATCGTGAAATATACGCCTTGTTTGTCATTGCCAAAATAAGTTCTGCTATTTCTGTAGTTCTGCTATTTCTGTAGTTCTGCTATTTCTGTAGTTTTGATACTTCTGCTGTTTTTGCTCTGTTGACTACTACTGCGGCTCTGGCTCATGTTGTGGCTCTACCTGAGGGCGCAATAACTATTGCTCGAGGTGAGGCTAGCGCTTAGCTGTGGTTAGTAGTTAAGCGTTGTGCGCGTAGCAGTAGTTCTTGCTGGTTAGCTCTCGCAGGTAAGCTCTCGCTTGGTAACTATCAGAGTTTAGCTCTAGCTTGGTAACTATCAGAGTTTAGCTCTCGCTTGGTAACTCTTAGAGTTTAGGTCTTGCAGTTTAGCTCGTACTTGGTAAGGCTTAGCCCAGGCTGGTTAGAGCTTAGCTACTAGCTCTCAGTCTTGAGTTTTGTGCTTTCTTTTTTCTTTTTGCTTATTCTTTGTGGCTTGGTTTCTTTAATCTGGTGCGGTGAGGTGTAGGATGCAGCGGAAAAAATTGCTGAAATATGGCGTGGTACTGGGAGTGGCTCTCTGTGCCCTAGGCTATTGGGTCTACACAGCTACTAAGCCTGTCCCACCAACTTATATGACGGCGCAAGCTGCGACCCGTGATATTAAGCAACAGGTTTATGCTACGGGTACCATTGAGGGTAAAGTCTCAGTGGAGGTAGGTGCGCAAGTCTCGGGCCAAATCAAAAAGCTCTATGTGCAAAAGGGGGATAAGGTCAAAGCAGGCGATCTGCTCTGTGAGATTGACCCTGATATTCAAGAGAATACTTTACGCAAAGCGCAAGCCTCCGAGAAACTGATTCGGGCCCAAATCAAATCTAAAGAAGCCCAGCTCAAAATGCTCAAAGCTGAGCATACGAGACAGCAAAACCTCTTAAAGCGCTCTGCTACTTCGGAGCAAAGTGCCCAACAGGCGGCCGCAAGTTATGAAATGGGCGTAGCTGACTTAGAGGCTTTACAAGCTCAGTATGAGCAAGCTGTGGTGGAAGTAGATAACGCTACTACCAACTTAGGCTATACCAAGATTACCGCTCCTATGGACGGAACTGTCTATGCCATTCCGGTTGAAGAGGGACAAACCGTTAATGCTAATCAGAGCACTCCTACGATCTTAAAGTTAGCTAACTTAGATGTGATGACAGTCGAAGCCGAGATCTCGGAAGCTGACGTGGTTAATGTCCACCCGGGCATGCCGGCACGCTTTACCATTATGGGTTTACCTAATCGCTACTTTGATGCCACTTTAGAGTCGATCGACCCGGCTCCTGCTTCAGCAGAGAGCACTACGAGCTCTTCTTCGTCCTCCTCTAGTTCTTCGGCTATTTACTACAATGCGCTTTTGGATGTCGATAATGCTGAGGGTATCTTACGTATTGATATGACCGCTGAGGTCGAGATTACTATCGCTGAGGCCAATCAAGTGACCGCTATTCCTATTGCTGCTGTCAAAAATGAGAATGACCAAGGCGAGGCTACGGTTTATCAAGTAACCGCGCCGGGTCAGGTACGTCCAGTCAAGGTTCAACTCGGTGTTCGGGATGAGCAATATGTCCAAGTATTAAACTCCGACTTTAATAGCCAAGTGCCATTAGTAATCGGTGATGATGTCGCCACTGCCGCGGCAGCGGCCGCCCAACCACGTCGTCGTGGTCCAGGCATGTTCTAACAAGGACAAACAAAGCCTAACCCAGGATTAGCGGCAAGCCCCAAAGCCCCTGCTCTCCCTCAAGAGTAGGGTAGCTTCCAGCCTTCTACAAGAGTAGGGAGCTGCTGCGCTCTCGCAAGGGCATGGTAGCTCCCAGACCTCTACAAGAGTAGGCAGGCGCTGAGCCACCACAAAAGTAGGGAGCCACTGCGCGCCCGCAGGCTAAGCGCACGCTGCTCCGGCGGGGCACGTGGCCTAGCGCCGGGGGCCGCGAGCCAGAGCACGGCTTAAATGTTACTGCTAGTACGGCGATTATGCGGTGATGGTACGGTGCGGAGAAAGTAAGATTGCAAAGTGATGTGTTATTAGAGCTTAAAGATGTCAGACGCTCTTTCCAATCAGGCAATACCATGCTGGAAGTATTGCACGGCATCAACTTAACCGTAACCCGTGGCGAAATGGTGGCCATTATTGGCCCCTCGGGCTCGGGTAAGTCGACTTTAATGAATATTATCGGCTGCTTAGATAATCCTAGCTCCGGTAACTATCAGGTCTTAGGTCGCGATACCTTACATATGTTGCCTGATGAGTTAGCCGAGCTACGCCGTGATTTCTTTGGCTTTATCTTCCAACGCTATCACCTCTTAGGTCATTTAGGGGCGCGCGAAAATGTGCAAGTACCCGCTATTTATGCTGGGGTGCGCAAGAGTAAGCGCGATAAGCGCGCCTGTGATTTATTAGCTACCTTAGGCTTAGCGGAAAGAGTAAGCTATCGTCCGTCCCAGCTCTCCGGTGGTCAGCAACAGCGTGTCTCTATTGCTCGTGCCCTCATGAATGGTGGCCAGATTATCTTAGCCGACGAGCCTACTGGTGCTTTAGATACCAAATCGGGCCAAGATGTGATGCGCATCTTGCAAGAACTTAATGAGCAAGGGCACACCATTATTATCGTAACCCACGACCCGCGCATTGCGGCTTGCTGTCGGCGCGTTATCTCGATTCAAGATGGTTACATCAAATCGGATATCATTAATGAGCATGTGGCACCCCCACAAAGCTTAAGCAAGCCTGCCGAAGCGGAAGCTCCTGAAGCTGGAGCTGTTAATTCTGCTGCTGCCGCTAATTCTGCCGCAGCTGCTAGCACCGCCGCTAACCTGGCAGCTCGCAGCTCTAGCACGGCAGAAAGTGGCGAAAATGCAACGAGAAGCGAGAATGCAGCGAGCGCAGAGCACAATGCGAGCGCAGAGCACAATGTGAGCGCAGAGCACAATGCGAGCTCGGAGCGAGTGGTGATTAACCAGCAATGGTCTCGCTCCTGGAGTTCGCACTTTGACCGTTTTAAAGAAGCCTTTATTATGGCTTATCGCGCCATGCTCTCTAACGGTATGCGCACCTTGCTCACCATGCTGGGTATAATTATCGGTATTATGGCGGTGGTCTCGGTAGTAGCCTTAGCGCGGGGGGCCTCCGAGCGCATTATCTCTAACATTGCCGCTATGGGTACTAATACCATTACCATTTATCCCGGTACTCATATGGGTGATATGCGCTCGGGGCGCGTGCGTACTCTAACGGCGCGTGATCTTGAGGCTCTTAAGGGCCAGCCTTTTGTTGACTCAGTGTCGGCCTCCGCTCAAACTAGCTCAACCTTACGCTATCGTAATACCGAAAATTCCGCCACTATTCAGGGTGTGTCTTTAGATTTGTTCCGCGTCTATGGCTTAAAACTAGCCTCCGGTCGTATCTTTGATGAGCGAGAGGTTGATAATAAAGCACAAGTCTGCGTGATTGATAACAACACTAAAACCCTGATCTTTCCCGCTAGTGATCCTATTGGCAAAAATATCTTGATTGGCAATGTCTCAGTCAGAATTATTGGCGTGCTCCAAGATACCGATTCTTTTGTCATTAGAGGGGAAACTCCAACGGTATTTATGCCTTATACCGCGGTAATGAGCCGGGTCTTAAAGCAAAATTATCTCTCTTCCATTGTTTTGCGTATTAAAGATGGTTTCTCGGTACCCGTAGCTGAGAGTGCTGCTAAAACTATTCTCACTAGTCGCCATGGACGTGAGGATTTTTTCTTCCAATCAACTGATACCATTATGAAGTCGATTGAGGAGGCTACTGGTACCTTTACTCTCATGATTTCTGCTATCGCCGTGATCTCCTTAGTCGTAGGTGGTATTGGTGTGATGAATATTATGCTGGTATCGGTCACGGAGCGTACCCGCGAGATTGGTATTCGTATGGCCGTGGGGGCGCGCCAATCAGATATCTTGGCGCAATTCCTTATCGAGGCGGTCATGGTGTGTATGATCGGAGGTTTCTTAGGTGTGCTCTTCTCCTATGGAGTAGGTCAACTCATTATGAAGCTCTCCCCAACTATTACCCTCTCTTACTCCTTAGATGCCGTGTTAGCCGCCGTCATTACTTCTTCCGCTATCGGTATTATCTTTGGCTTTATGCCAGCACGCTCCGCTTCGCGGCTTAATCCTATTGAGGCCCTCGCCCGCGAATAGGCTGTGCCTCAGCCCTGCCGCGGCACTTGAGCCGCGCCGCAGCACGGCAAGCTGTGCCTCAGCCCTGCTGCTGCCGCACTTTCGTAGTGCTACAGCCACATGTGGCGGTGCACTCGAGGCAGTGCGACTACATTAGCAAGCCTGAGCGCCGGGTAAAGCTCATGTTGGTGCTCTGTCTGCAGGCGCTACCACCAGGCTTGAGAAGCCAGAGCTAAAGCTTGCTTTTAGCTGAGATACAGCGCAAACTCATGCTAAATCAGCTATTTTCTGTAAGAAAAGAGCGCTAGAAAGCTAGTACGCTCATAGCTAGTAAGACTATCTTAGCGACGCCAGCTCTCTTGACCATATTAAGCTTTAGCTGGGCCATCCCGGTGCTCCTCTCCTTGGTGACATAATCACCTGGCTAATTTAAGGTACAATGCCCCAAACCAGTTGGCACAACATGTCGCGGCGCCTGCTTGATGACACTATGTCGCGGTGCCTGCTTGATGACACTATGTCGCGGTGCCTGCTTGATGACACTATGTCGCAGCGCCTGCTTGATGACACTATGGGCTAAGTCGCGGTAAAACTAAGCAAGCTCTCGCGCTACTAGCTATGCGCGTTGCTATGCACCAGCTATAGAGTGCGATGCGCTGAGATAGGGGAGCGTGGCCAGGTGAGGTGCTTGTAGATAGGTGCGGGGCTTGGAGCCAGGGGCGTATAGCGATGCTCCGCTACAGGGTTCTAATCTTCAGGAAAACTGGTGTGGTGGCAAGTGAACCTGAGGTTCAAATATTGAGACGAGGATAGGTGCTTATGCAAAAAGGTGATCGTAAAGCCTTAGAGCTTAAAGTAGAGCAAGATGCCTTACTAGCGCAATTTATTGACTTGGTAGCCTTTGATACGCAAGCTGATTTTAAGAGTGCGGACAAGCCTTCAAGCATTGGTCAATTACGCTTAGGTGCCTATCTCTTAAATAAATTAACTGCCCTCAGATTAAAGCCAGTGCAGACCAAAGAGGGAGTCATTATCACCAAAATCCCAGCGACACAGGGCTATGAGCAAAAGGAACGCTTATGTCTATTAGCGCACTTAGACACCGCGCCTGATGTCTCGGGTGCTAATGTCAAACCGGCTTTAGTTAGTAATTACTTAGGAGAGGGGATTGAGCTTGCTAATGGCGCCGTTATTGACCATGAGCTATCTCCAGAGTTAGCCCATCACTATGGTGCTGACATCGTGGTGACAGATGGTACCACTCTCTTAGGCGGTGACGATAAAGCTGGTTTAGCCGTGCTTATGCATTTAGCCGAGCGTCTGGCAGATGACCGGGTCATTCATGGCCCTATTACCTTAGTTTTCTCAGTGGATGAGGAAATTGGTCGTTCTACTAAATATTTAGACATTGCCGAGTTAGATAGTGACTTTGCGGTGACTATCGATGGCTGTGACTTAGGTGAGCTCGATATTGCTACTTTTAATGCCTCTGGGGCCAATATCATTTTCCATGGTAAGTCCGTGCATACCGCCGTAGCTTATGGCAAGCTTAAAAACGCTCTGAAAATGGCCGCGGAATTTATCGCCGCTTTACCAGCGCAGGAAGCTCCAGAAACCACCCAGGGAGAAGAGGGCTTTTACCATGTCCATGACCTCTCAGGTAATGTCGAAAAAGCCGAGTTGCGTATGATCTTGCGTGATTTTGATGCCGCTATTTTGCAAGAGCGTGAGGCTGTGGTTACGAATTTAGTAGCTTCTCTCAATGAGAAATATGGTGCGGGCAGCTGTGAAGTGCTTTTTGTTAAGCAGTACGAGAATATGGCACCAGTATTAGCGGCGCATCCAGAGATTGTCAATTACTGTCGTGAGGCTTTTGCCCAGGCCCATGTGCCTGTGCATGAGAATAAGGTGCGAGGCGGTACCGATGGCTCTAACTTAAGCAGCCGTGGCTTACCTTGCCCTAATATCTTTGCTGGTCCCTTGAATTGCCATGGTATTTATGAGTGCTTACCAGTGCCCTCACTGCACGCTTCCTTTGCGGTAACTAAGGCCCTGGTTGAGATTATTGCTGCCGCACCCACTAAACAGAAGCATGGAGCCATCGCTGATGAGGCAACTAGCGCCACCACCGGCAACTGATGGGGTAAACCCCAGCGCCGCTGCCGCCGCTGCAAACACTCCGCATTGCGGCTGCCGGAGGCGCCTGATGGGGTAAACCCCAGCGCCGCTGCCGCCACCACTAAAAACACGAGCAAAGACGCTGCCGGAGGCGCCTGATGAAGCCAATATCCCGCATTGCGGTTACGGTAAATCGTTGCTGCCTTAATATGCCGCTTATCGTAAGACCACGGCGGCGGTAAGCCTACTTGAGATAGCTACTGTAACCACAGGTGGCTCTAGGGCAGCTGCTAGGGGGGCTGCTGTTGCGTTGTGGCGCTCAGGTTATCACTATAAAGATAGCGCTGTGGTTATGCCATTTGATTAAGCCAGCAATAGAGTTTTTAGGCAGTAACTCCCGGGTGTAACTCTTATAACAAATGTCGTGTGACTATAAACAGTGGCGTTGCCATGAGCTCAGGCGTTGCTATGAAATGTGGCTTTGCTATGAGAGTAGTGTCGCTAGGAGCTCCTCTAGGGACTTTGGAGGGGCTGGATGGTGCTAGTTAGTATGGATGGTGTTTGTCATGCTAGTAGGACTAGTATAGTTTGTAATGCAGGCCCATGCCAATAATGCCAGTAATGCAGGCCCATGCCAATAATGCCAGTAATGCAGGTAGGGCTAAGCGTACCGGAGCCAGGCCAGGTGATTTAGAGAGGGAGAGAGGATGGCGCGGATATTATTGACCGGAGCCAAGGGACAAGTAGGCTCCGACTTAGAGCGGGTGCTCTTACAAAAAGGCCATGAGGTGATCATGGGCACGCGCCAAGCTTTAGATATTACTAAAGCCGATCGCGTCCTTAGCGCTATCTTAGATGGTAAGCCTAATGCCGTTATTAATGCCGCAGCCTATACCAATGTGGAGCGTGCCGAGAGTGAGCCGCCTTTAGCCTATAATGTCAATGCACTAGGTGTCCGTAATATCGCTAAAGCTTGTGCTCAGGCTCATATCCCTCTTATCCATATCTCTACTGATTATGTCTGTGCCAATGACCTGAAACGTGAACACACGGAAGAAGACCCGACCGAGGCTACTTGTGTTTATGGTAAGAGCAAATTAGCCGGTGAACATTACATTATCGAAGCCGGCTGCCCTTTTATCATTGTGCGCACCTCCTGGGTCTTTGGCCGTTTTGGGCGTAACTTTGTAAAAGCGATGCTGGCTATGGGCAGGGAGCGCCATGAAATTGCCGTGGTCAGTGACCAATTAGGTAATCCTACCCCCGTGCGTCCTTTAGCCAAGGCTATAGTCACCATGATGGAGCAAGCCCTGCTTCCTGATTTTAAAGATTATGGTATTTATAATTACTGCGGTCATGATGCTACGACCTGGGATGAGTTTGCTCGCTTAATCTTTCACAAGGCCAATGAGTTAAAGACGATCAAGCATCAGGTGCAGGTACGCTCAATCCTTTCTACTGAGTTTAAATCTAAAGCTATGCGTCCAGTTGATTCGCGCTTAGATTGTACTAAGTGTCAGCAAGTCTTTAAGTTGGCAATGCCTTACTGGCCTGATTATATTGAGGAAGTGATTACTTCCTTTGAGCGGGAGCGCTGTGGCATATCACCAGTGGAGCCACTAGAACAGCCACCCGTGTCCCCAGAAGTTAATTAGGTGACGATGCTAGCCTCATAAGCCTAGCTGCCTTAGCTAGCCCCTCAGCCTAGCTGCCTTAGCTTAGCTGCCTACGCCTAGCCTCCTAAGTCGAGGCGCCACCAAGCCCGTCCGGGCTCGGCCGCGCCTGGGCTCAGCTATGCCCAGGCTCAGCTATGCCCAGGCTCAGCTATACCCAGGCTCAGCTATGCCCAGGCTCAGCTACAGCTCCGCGGGCGCAGCCTGTTAAGCCACGGTGCCGCTGGTTAGGCCACGGCTCTTTTGGCTCCGCCTTGTTTAAGCGCACGCTCCGTTCAGCCACTTGTTTTAGCCATCAGATGGGCCACATGTAATCGCAGAGGGGCCTAAACATCGATTTTTCCTAGAGACAAGCCGTAAACATTAGCCTGCCCCAGCATCGTAAATTTACTTGGTAAGAGGTTAGGAACGCAGCAAAAGGCTTATATATCGTGAAATAAATACCGGCTTGGTCATTGTTCAAGCAAAAAACAACTCGCTATCGACCATGTGAGCCTGGTACAGATGTTTTAAGTTAGGTGGTGGCTATTAATCAAAATTATCTAAATATTTGCAGATATTATCATGAGTATAGTTTAGGTCAATATGGTTATAGATGAGTGCCTGTTTATATTTAGAGATGCAAGATATGATGGCTGGCTAAGTGCTATATCCCCCTGTAATTTAAAGATGTTATTTTGTCATATCATTTAATATCTTGGTGGTGATAAAAGTCCTAATATGTGTTGACTCGAGAAAAGTCATAGTACATATTAGCGCGATATGCCTTATCTTAATGTGCCGCTGCTTTGGAGCATAGTGCGCTTGTTGCTGCTTAGCGGCAGGGGGAGCTCGTTAGCTAGTAGCAGCTTTAGAGCGGGGAGCGCTCGCCGCTGCTTCGTAACAGGGGGCACGCGTGAGCTTTACGGATCGAAATTGTGCAGCCACTCTTTCTAAGCCTTAGCTAAGGTGGGATATTCATAATAAAAAATAAGCTGAGAAGCAGCGGTAACTTTTAGCAAGTTAGATCGCCATAGCGTAAGCTCCAGTGCTCGCCTAATCTGTCTTATTCCCAGCTCCATTCCGGGATGTGTGGCGAGAGCAAGCCCGCTTTTCATACCATGCAGCCTTATCTCTCCTTGTAAGCTAGGCAAAATTAGGGGCTCTTTTAGGTAAGTTGAGAGAACCGTAGGATCAGCGGCCGTAATCCTGCAAGCCCAGTGGCCAGAAAACCTGCAAGCCTAGAGGTCAGGAAATTTAGAGGACTAGCGGCCCGGAATTTCCCGAAGGCGGGAAGCTCAGAGTCCTGCAAGCTAATACTCCCGTAAGCACAGCGTCCTGCAAGGTAAGACGTCCGGAAGCTAAGCACTGCGTCACTTTAGAAGTTGGTAGCCCCGTCAGGTGGTAAGGATAAAAGTATGGAGAGACATAGGACTTGAGGTCGGGAAGTAGTGAAGAGCGTAAGCTCCTGCTGCCATAAAGAATAAGAGGCGGTTATAAGGTCAACCTCTGACCATGAGCGATAGCTCTCATCTTTTATGTATTCTTTGGTTTAGTTTTATTTTTTGCGATAGTAAGGCGCTGCGATTAGCCAAGAGCGCAGTTCGCAGAGCGCAGTGCGCAGAGTGCAGAATACAGAGCGCAGTTCGCAGAGCGCAGTTCGCAGAGCGCAGTTTGCAGAGCGCAGTTCGCAGAGCGCAGTTTGCAGAGCGCAGTTCGCAGAGCGCTATTCGCAGTGTATATAGCGCAGAGCGTAGGGTATATAGTGAAGATCGCAGCGCGCAGAGTGCTGTTCGCATTGCTGCTTGCCGGTTGAAAGAAGCAAGTTAAGAGAGATATTAACGTGATTGAGGTTAATCTTTATAAGGGACTAACAGGTACCCTCATGGGCTTAAGCTGCATGCTGCTTTCCTCCTGTGGTATTAATGAGACCACTTATGATAATGATCTTGCAGCTCCGATCAGTTACGGTAGTCTCACTAATCCTAATTCTTCGGTAGTCTTGGGCGTGCCTCGGGACCCTCATGGTCATGGGAGGCATAGTGCCGCTAGTAAAGACGACGCAGGGGCTACGGGAGCGGTAGGTACCGCAGGATCTAAGGGGACTGGAGATGCCGCTGGTAGTGGTGCCACTTTAGATGGTAATCAAGGAGCACTTAGTGCTGCAACTAAGCCTCATAATCTGCTTCCGGGAACAGACACTAGTAAGGTTTTAACCGGAGCTTTAGTGGGTAAAGACCCTTTAGGCGGCTTTGAACTTAACTTCTATGAGCGTTATGGGGACAATAATCTTAATGCCTTAATTGAGCGGGCTTTAAGCTATAACTATGACCTCCGCAGTGCTTACTTAACCTTACAAAAGGCAGAGATTCAATTAGGCCAAGCCCGTACTAATCTCCATCCTACGGTCAGTGCTTCTTTAAGTTCGAGCGCCCGCAAAGACTTAAGTCATGGGGAAAGTACTACTCATTCCTCTAGCGCTAATCTCGGTATTTCGTATGAGCTTGACCTCTTTGGCAAATTAGATGCGCAAGAGCGCTCGGCCTGGGAAAGCTTTAAAGCTAGTGCTTATGATTACAAAGCTATGCGCCTCACTACCATTCAGCGTACTTGCCAATATTACTGGGACTATGCTTTTGCCCAAGAAGCCCTGAAATTAGCAGAAGAGCAATTAGCTGCCTCTTTTAAGCGTTTAGAAGTAATTCGCGCGATGCGTGATAGTGGTGCTGCTGATGGCTTAGAGTATGACCAGGCTCTGGTTAATCACCGCTCCGTAGAGCAAACAGTCTATCAGCGTGGTTATGAGCTCACTAGTGCTCATAATGCCCTCACTACTTTATTAGGCTGGTATAGTGAAGAGCCTTTAGAGCAAGCTATTACTCCTATGGCTTTAGATAAGACTGTAAGCCCTAAGGTGGAAGTGTCGCTGCCGGCTTCCCTGTTACAAAATCGCCCTGACCTCATGGCTTATGAGGCCCGCGTGCGTGCTGCTTATGCTAATACCGATCAAGCTACCGCTAATTTCTACCCATCATTTTCTTTAAATGCGGGAGTAGGTTCAGGTAGCTCCACTAGTTTAGGGCGTTTTCTCTTAGATCCAGTAGGCTCTTTAGGGGCTTCGTTAACCTTACCTTTCCTTAACTATAACGAGTTATCTTTAGCAAAAGAGAGCTCCTTAGTTGACCGTGACCAGGCGCGTTTAACCTTTGCCCAGGGCTTTATTAATGCGGTAGGTGAAGTCTCTAATGCTTTAAATGAATTAAGCTACCAAGAGCGTTTGCAGTCGAGTTCCCAATCGGAGTATGCCCTCACTAAAAATAATTATGAGCGTTATGAGGAGCGCTATCGCTATGGCTCGGCTTCTCTTTCCGATATGTTAGATGCTTCGGATAATCTGCGTAGTGCCCAAAATAAGCTTTTAAGTAGTAAGCGCGACCTCTTGAATGCTTCAATGACCTTAATGATTGCTTTAGGTGGTGATAGCTTTGCTAAGCCAGTGACCGCACCTGCTCTTGCTGCTACCGTTAGCACTAGCGCGGGCAGCGCTGCCGCTGGCTCTGCCACGGATAGCGCTGCTGGCCCTGCCGCAGGTACCGCCACTGGCCCAGCCGCAGGTACCGCCGAGACTCATAATAGCGCCGCTACCCGTGACCCTTATGCTATCTTAGCTGAGGCTACCGATCGTACCGAGCCAAGTCTGATGCAAGACCTGCATCAGGACAAGGGTAAGTAAGGTACCGCTCTAAAAAAGATACCGGGCTAGGTACTAGGTTAAACAATGTACCTAGCAAGGCACCAAGTTAAGCAAGGTAACTAGCTAAGCCAGATACCTGGCTAGATACCTGGCTAGGTAAGGTAACCAACTAAGCTAGACAACCAGTTACCTAGCTTGGCTTAGCTTCATGGTGATTCCTGCCCTGGCTTAGAGAAGAGACTCCCTGCTATCAGCCCTCAGCTCCAGCTCTCAACTTCCAGTTCCCAGCTCCTAGCTCTATGCCAGCAACTCTAATCTCTAAGCTAGGGGGGATGGCTGCAGTTATCACTCCTAACAGGAGCCCCTAAGGTAGTCATTAGCACCTAAGGTAGTCATTAGCACCTAAGATAGTCATTAGCCCACAAGTTAGTTCCTAAGTTAGCTCCCTAGTTAAAAGGAGTACTATCTTTCTTAAGAGTAGGAGATGCTTATCTACACCTGAGCCCGCATTCTTACTTTGGCAAACAGATTTGCAACATTTAATCTAAGATGAGCCTAAATATCTGTTTTTCCTCTAGATAAGCCGTCATCATTACCCCACCTCAGCATCGTAAATTTACTTGGTAAGATGTTGGGGATGCTGGAAAAGGCTTATCTATCGTGAAATAAATGCCTTATTTGTTATTACCAAAGCAAGGTATAGAGTTACATCTAGCCTCTCCCTTTATAACTCCTGACCAAAGAGAGCAGGTGGTCATTCCCATCTTTTAAGGCAGATATACCGCATTTAAGGCAGATATACCGCATTTAAGGCAGATATACCACATGAGCGGAAGATAAGGTGTACTTAGCTCTTTTTTGCCCAGTATTCTGCTATTCTCTCTAATAGCGCTAGTCTCTCTAATAGCGCTAGTCTCTCTATAGTGCTGTCAAATTAAGGTGGCTTAGCTTAATGCTGTCTACCGGTAAAGCCTAATCTCAGCACTAATGCTAAGGCTGCATACGACTTTATAAGTAATGCCAGATAGAAATTGCATATCTAGAAATCGCATATCTAGAAATCGTATATCTAGAAATCGTATATCTGTCTAACATCAGTGGCATCCAGGCTCATTTATGACAGCCCTGTCTATTTGTTCTATCTCTCTAGTTGCTCTCATCGCGCTGCTTGGGGTGGGTAATGGGGGAGAGTAATAATTAAGCAGCTAAGATAAGGACGGAGAAAGAGTTCTTAAGTAGTTATAACTTGAAAAGAGGTAGTTATGGGGCAAGACAAATCATCTAATCAAGGTGCGTTAGAACAAGAAATCTTGCCCAAAATGCCGGCGGTATTAGCTTCTCCTAAAGAAACCATTAAGCAAATGGCGGAAGCAAAAAAGCCTATGCCCCGTAAAAACGCTGCTACTGTTAGTGCTAGCGCTACTGCAAGTGTTCCTACTAGTGATACTGCAAGTGCTAGTGCTATTTCTAGCGCTAATGTTCGTGCTAGCGCTACTGCAAGTGTTAGTGCTACTGCTCAAGAGTCAGAAAGCAGCGGCCCTAATCAAGGAATAGACAGCGCTAATCAGGATAAAGACGGCCCTAATCGTGGCCAAGACGATGCTAATCCGGGTCAGGACAGCGCTCATCATGGCCAAAATGAGGCTATGGTGGTTAAATTAGATAGTACCCCAGAGCAAGCAACGATTTATGTAGCCCCCTCCTGCCTAGGCAAGATGCGGTGCTCTTTTTTGCTAGGAGTTTTAGGCATAGCCGCTGGTATATATACCTTTAGTCTAGTTGGAAATACTTTGTTAGATTTCTTCGGCTTCTACTGGAATACTACTTCCTCTTTACCTAAAGGCTTATACAAAGCCCACTATCGCACTGATATTGATAAAGGCTTTTTCTCTATCAAGATACCGGAACATGATGCTCTAGCTGAGTATAGAATGATAGCACCAGATGTAAGTGAAGCTTTAGCTCAGGATACTCAAGCAGGCTGGGCACCAGCTGTACCACCTGGTTTAGCACAAGTTGCATCAGCTGCACCGGCTGCATCCGCAGGCTTGGCGTCAGCCGCACCGGCGGGTTTAGCTAAAGCTAGCTTGGAGTCAGCTGTTCAAGCGAGCCTGGCACCAGATATTCAAGCGAGCCTGGCACCAGATATTCAAGCGAGCCTGGCACCAGATATTCAAGC
>Cebus_capucinus_imitator_PRJNA485217_SSR093__coassemble_541_pt1 | contig 14514 bp, 1 predicted proteins | sample Cebus_capucinus_imitator_PRJNA485217_SSR093__metabat2_low_PE_002 | metagenome-assembled genome bin Cebus_capucinus_imitator_PRJNA485217_SSR093 | reverse complement strand
CAAGAAAAGCCGGTTACAGGAGCAACCATGAAGTCAAGGCTATTGTAATGCCCTACAGATGCAAAAATCATAACAAATATGAAATTTGTATCGCGATAAGTGTAAAAATAAAGGCAAATTACTCCTGAGCGCCGCCTCTTGTGACATGGCTAAAACTGCCTGTCTTGCGGTATCCCAGCACTATTAAGCCTGCTCTGTTATCATACTCTTTAGTAAAGAGAAAAATACCGCACCAATACAGGTAATAGCTATTCTCAGGGATGTTGATCATTAATTCTGTGAGCTAGTCCGGTAAGTTCTCATCTTAAGTACCCTCTTTCTGCTGCTTTATTATGACCTTCTGCCTTTTAATAACCTCGTCATAACCAATCTGGTGCCAGAGAGACGACACTAACCAAGAAAAATGACAGTTCCCCCAATAAATACCCTTGTTCATCTCAAACCAGAACAAAGAATCCCACTCATCTTAAGCCTGAGTAAATACCCCAGTTCACCTAAAACCAGATTAAAGAATCATACTCATCTTAAGCCAGAACAAATACCATAGCTTATCTTAAACCAGGTTGCAGAAATAGGTTAAGGGTAAAAGAACGTCTCACATTGGCCCTAGTTTCTGGCCATTGCATTATTTAGCCATAAGATAAATCCTGTGCTGACCTTAAATACCATTACGTCTTTAATAAATGAACCCAATTATTATGAAATAAGAGCTAAGAGGGGCATAGTCTGCCTAACTTCATAAGACCTTATTAAGCATAAGACCTTATTAAGCTATTTCTTAGAGCTAGCGCAGAATCTCAGGACAGTACCACAACCGCTGAGAAGTCGTGCCAAAGGAGGAGCAACTACTGCCCCTGCTGCACTGCTGCCACCGCTGCCACTACAACTGATATTATTACCACTACGCTTTGTCTATTATGCTGCATAAACTAGCTTCACTTATTAAAGACACTAAGCTATTACAGACAACGACTAATCTCGTATATGCGCTAAAGCGCACAACCAGCCTAGCTAATACAAGTGCTAGCTAATACCCAGTACCATCTAATACCAAGTGCTAGCTAATCCCCAGGTTGATAGCAGCAGGCGCGATACGCTCTCCTTCTCAGAGCAATGGTCATAGCAACTAAAAGGCATCACCTAAGTCCCACATTGATACGAGCTTGGGGGGTTATTATCTTAAACAGCTAGCCCCTTTTCCTAGCCGCTTGAGCTACCTTTACATCTTTAATAAATAAACGCAGTTATTACAAAATAATGGCTTAGGCATTACGTAGATTTAGCTTCTTATCTCCACAGTGGCACGACTTATCTGAGCTTTAGCTAGCTCTCTTAGCTAGCCCTATAAAAATAGCTTAACGAGGTCACAGCGTAGATAAAGCTACGCAACGCCACAGCGTGGATAAGGTTACTCGCAATCTTAGCTATTATTTCGTAAGAATTGGTTTTGCTTTTTAAAGATGTGAAGTTAGCTCAAGCCTCTACAGAGCTTGTCTTGCATCAGGAGAGCCGTAATCTGCAAAAACTCGTGTCAATGTGGAAAAGAGAAAGGAGCTAGAGCGATAACGCGATAAGCGGGATGGTTATGCGTAAGCGGGATGGTTATGCGTAAGCGGGATGGTTATGCGTAAGCGGGACGGTAACGCGATGAGCGGCGCGAAAAGACGATAAGCGGGATGGCTATGCGATAAGCGGGGAGAAAAAGGAAACAGGCAGAGCTCCCCCGCCCGAGGGGCGGGGAGTTGCGGGGGCTGCGGTTTGAACAGCTGGAGCTAGGTAAGCAAGCTAGAAGGAGTAGCGTAAGGTGCCCGAGAAGGCATACTCGCTAGAGTGCATCGAGCCAGTATAGCCGGTGTTGAGACTAAACTCCAACTTTTCATCTTGGCTTTGTACCTTAAGGCCAAAAGCTAGACCATAGCTAAACTTATCTGAGACCTGGGTGTTGTAATTTAAATCAGCCCCCGTCACACCAACAAAGGCCGATGATGAGTCAATCGCCCTATCTCCAAAGTAAGTGGTAAAGGTCACATCAAAGGATGGTCGGACGCTCCACTGATCCGTAATAAAGTTCTTGGCAAAGGACATTCCGATCGGGATCGACCATTGATCCATAGAGCCCACTTTATTAGCCATTAAGTCTTCATGATCGACCTTAACCATATAGTCATCCATTTGGATGTTCTGATAGCGGAGGTTGATATGTGGTGAGATTTCCACATTATAGCCCGGTACCATCATACTATATTGCATGCCTACCGCAGCCGAGAAGCTGGTGCTATCCGTCTTCGCATCAAGCTCACCCCAGCTGGCGACATTAGCCATTGAGACTAAATCATTCGAGACCACGGCATAGCTTAAGTCAGCCACCAGCTTCAAGTTCTGAGCTGGCTCGATACCGCCATAGAGACCAAAGCCATAGAAGCCAATATCGTTATTGATACCATCGCCAACATTCTTGCCTTTAGCGGAGCCCTGACCAATATTAGCCATAGCACCAACACGATAATTGACACTATCGCTACGTAAGCTGGTGTAATCAAAGCCTAACACCGCGCCATAAAGCTTAATCTCAGAACCATACTCACGTCCCTGGGCATCCAAATCTTCATCTTTATAGCTACGATATACCGGAGCTAACCATAAAGAAGAGCCTTGGAGATTATCAGAGACGCTCATGCCAGTTAAGAGTTCTAAATTAGCGCCCTTACCAAAGCCTAAGCGATGGTTCATAGCATCGACGCCGCTGGCGGATACCAATTGCACACTCTGCACGGCACCACCAAAGTTAGCCATACGGGCCACTTTATCGAGCACTTGGTAATTCAGGGAGCCCACAGCATCACGGAAGAAGCGATAGCCTACGCTATCGGACTGCACGGTAATACCTGGACGCGGACGCAGCTCCGTCTTGCCCGTGCTGCTATTGCTATTATCATTACTGCTAGCCTCACTACCGCCGGTAGCCTCACCGCTACCGCCAGCAGCAGAACCAGAGCTAGAACTATCAGACGAATCCATGCTGGAGTTGGAGTTAGAGCTATCGCCAGCAACTGAATCCAAGCTGCCCGCACCGGTACCACCGGAATTATCAGCACTGCCGGAACTACCTGCGCTGCCTGAGCCACCGGAACCTGAGCCACCTGATGGCAAGCTTGGCGCATCTAGCGCACTAGAGCTAGAGCCGCCATTATTTAATAAAGTACTGCTATCAAGCGAGCCCGTGCTACCCGTAGTGCCATTACTACTATCAATAGTGCCGTTGGTAGTACCGCTAGTAGTGCCGTTGGTAATGCCGCTAGTAGTGCCGTTGGTAGTACCGCTAGTAGTGCCGTTGGTGCTGCTATTGGTGTTGTTAGGGGTTAAGGTGGTATTGTTAGAATCAAATAAATTAGTATCTAAGCTACCGCCAGTGCCTGTATTAGTGCTTAAGTTAGTAGACAAACTATCAGCACTCAAGTTGCTATCAACACCCAGGTTGCCATTAGAACCTGTTAAGCTATCTAAAGAAACAGTAGTAGAACCCTGATTAAGGGTAGTGCCGTTCATCGTATCTAAAGCACTACTATTATCAGAGAGCAGACTATCACTGGTAACTTGCATGGTAAAGGCATCAGTAGTGCCTGCGAGTACGTGCACCTGCGGACTTAAGAGCGCCATGGTCTGACCATAAGTAGGGTCAGAGAGTTTAGCTAAGATCTGCCGCGAGTTTTCCGCAACCTGCATCTCAATCGGCGCCCGTCCTTGTAATTGCTCGCTGCTGGCAATGAGGCCGCGCATTAAGCCATTCTCGGTAGTCACCACAATGCTGTGACCTGCCTGCAGCTTCACCTTATTACCAAAGATCTTACCTATCTCATGAGAAGAGGTGAGCGCTGGCACAATGAGGGTACCGCCTTGGGAAGCCACCATCTTGTTATCCATGTCACTAAAGACTGGACGAGTTCCGGCTAAGGCTTGCGTCGTCACTTGTAAAGCGGAGTGACGCCCCATATAAATAGCATTAGGCCCATGTAATTGCGCCCACAAAGTATCAAGGTCATCATCACCCATGATGATCTTATAAGAGCCTAACTCAATATCGGAGCGGTCAATATAGAGGTAGGAGCTATAGTCAACCCAGCCCTTACCCGCATTTTCCCAGGCTTCTTGCCAAGCTTCGCTATAACCAAAGGAAGCTTGTCCTAAATCGCTTGGCCCCAGGTTGGCGCCTTGTCCCAGGCTAGCAATTTGTCTCAGGCTAGCAATTTGTCCCAGGCTGGTAGCCATACGTTTAAGCTGCATGGCTTTAGCATTAGCGGCGTTATTAGCAGCATCATTAGCGGCAGTATTAGCACCACTAGCGCTATGGCTCGTAGCTGAGGTAGTTGCGCTCGAACTAGTAGCGCTACTAGAGGTAGCAGGAGCACTAGCGCCACTAGAGGTAGCACTGCTATGGTTCAAGCTAACCCTACTATTACCAGCACTAGAGGTGTTACCACTAGCATTAGCACTGCCGCCAGTAGCATGATTCTCGGCTGCAGCTCCACTAGCCGGGGCACCTGTGTCCGTGCTCTCAGCCCCACTCCAAGCAAGCTTTGCCTGCTCGACTAAGGAGCTCATAGTGCTAGAGAGGCTATCGAGCATCGAGCTTAGTGCACTCGTAGCTCCTGACGAGCTGCTATTAGCAGGGGACGCAGTAGTATGAGCCGCCACGTTTGTTGCCGCCGCGTTAGTTACCGCGGTGCTTGTCGCACCTACTCCCTGCGGAGATACCATCGTGGACGTGGTAGTACGATCCGAGGCTTGCGCGGCTAAACTAAAGCTTCTCTGAGCTCTAATACCATAAGGATTACGAGGCTGTACCCGCCCTAAGCTCTGTCTAAAAGCAGTTTCACTTGGGCCAATACCTACTGCGGCATTGCGTCCAATTACTAAGTTACCCGAGAGGCGCATGGTCTCATTAAGACCTACTGGACGGGCACTTAAGCTTTGGGCAAAGACACTACTAGAGGCAAAAGGCTCATTATCAAGATAGAGGGTACCGCCATTTAAATTGATATTTTCCGCAGCTACAGCCGTATGTAAGGTTGGCTTCAAGAAGTTAAGTTTTTGCTCAAATTCATGGGCATTACCGGCCAGTAAGCCAGCCTTCAGTGCGTTCTTAGTTACGGCGCGCAGCGTTTCTAAAGAAAGCTCTTCACCTAAGTCATTACCTTGCTGATAGCCTAATGGAATGCCATAAAGAGCGGCATTACCACTTTGGTTAGCTGCACTATTGTTACTACTGGAGTGTTGTGGTGATACTCCACTACTAGGCTGAGGCGTCCCTACCCCTACTGAAGCAGGATTATTCTTAGCGTCCACTGCGCCAGGCGGCGTCTGGTTAGAGCTGTTAGTAGCGCTATGAGTGCCAGCGCCGGCGCTATAAGAACCAACTCCGGCGCTATGAGCGTGAGCACTACTAGCAGCACTATGACCATTAAAGCTCTGCTTAGCAGCACTTAGCGCCATTGAGTCTGCCTGGCCTGTCAGTACTGGCACCGTGAAATTAGGCACCTGTAGCGCTGGAACACCCGCATTATCTTTGAGACTCTGTAATTGCTGCTTTAAGCGCAATTGCTCATGAGTAGATTGTAAGGTGGCCTGGAGATGGTCTACCCCTTTAAGGTTAGCTTTACTGCCGCTAGCGCCCATTTGTGCTAGAGCCATGGCCGCTTGCTCACCTTGCTTAAGCGTAGCCTGTAACGAGGCTGGATCATCTAAACTATCGCCTACCATATTAGGCAACAGACGTGATGAAGTACCGACCTTAAAGACACTCTTAGCATCTTTAAGTTCAATACTTTGCGAGAAGATCGACGAACCATCAGAGGCTACAAGCTTGTCAAAACTCAGTTCTTTACTGCGGAGCGTACCACCTTTAATAAGGGCTGGCTTACTTAAACCTGAGAGATCCAGCTTACCACTAATCTCAAAGTCCACATCTTGCGCAATAAAGGAAGAAGCAGAGCTATCATTCGATACGGCAAAAATGCTCTTAGCAGCAGTATTATCTCCATCATGAGCAGCTTTATTATGAGCTAAAGCCGTACGTTTTGCGGCAGCAAAGCTATATGCATCGGCAGGCGCGGCAATAGTGCTAAGCACTGCATTATCAGCAGTTCTAGGTGCAGCGTTAGATATGCTGCTCGAGGTTGCATTAGATGTGCTTATAGAAGTAGCTTGTGGTAATGCCCCTACAGTCAAGTTGCGGGCTTTGATACGCGCTCCCTGGCCCTCAAAGTGCTGTACCTTAATTTCATCAGCACCTATAGCACCATTATTAATCCACAGCTTTTGTACCTGCACATCATCAGGTTTATCGTCATTATCAATTACTTTGATGGTGGCATCATTGATATTAACAGTACCATTACCAGTAATCGAGCCAATCTTGCCTGAACTACGTAAATTGAGAGCAGCCGCATCACCTAAATGTAAGCCCACAATCCGCCCATCTTTACTGGCAGCTAAAGCCGTAGCTTGTTCAGGATGAGAAGCTAAGGAGCCTAAAGTGCCATGTAATTCGAGGGTGTGACCAGCTAAGACATTAACTGTAGAAACACCAGAAGCAGTCTCTAGAGCTTGCCAACCTCCGGCGATATGATCTCCCTGTTGTAAACCGGAGAGCACACTGTTACGGGTGGTGGCATCACTAAAGCGCCAATCTAAGACCCGTCCACCTGCTGGATTAATAGTTAATCCCGCCGCACTAGTTAAGCCAGCATGATGTGCGACGCTGGCGGTGCCAGCAACACTAGCTAAACCAGCAGCACTAGCTAGGTGCCCCTCTCCACTTACAACGTCCATCGCGTCGGTGGTGTTGGCATTAGTATTAGCTACACTGTTAGCTTCCAGGTTAGCTAGGGTTAGCGCGGAGCTGTTATCTGGAATCGTGGCGGCAGAGCTAGCGGTATTAGTAGCGGTAGAGCTTCCTGTAGCTGTGGCGGTAGTGCTAGCAGTGCTCGTGGTGCTAGCGCTATCCGTAGTCGCGGTGCTGGCATTAGTATTAGGGCTAGGCTCAGCTTCAGTCTCTGGCACTACGCTCAGTAAGGAATTGGCCTCGCTGACGGCATTAGTAACTGTAGCCACATGAACCATCATGGCCGCCGCAGCATCAGGCTGTGCTGAGGTATCTACTAAGGAGGCAATATCAATCTTGCCATCATTGGTACGTGGTAAGTCGAGCTTAGCTCCAGTAATGGACAAAATACCAGGGCCAGATTCGGTCGCTACTAAATGGTTATAGAGTTGATTTAAAGCACCTGGAGCTACACTTTCACTAATAGTAGCCGCAATATGAGAGCCCTCTGGGGTAGCAATAGTAGCGCTCGGAGCTACTGGGGCAGTTACTTCTGAGCTCGCCAGATTGAGCTCAATACGGGTGCCCTCAGAGACCACAAATTTAACGAAATTAGGATAAATAGCAAAAGAGCCATCGGCTTGACGGTGTAAGCCAATAGTATCGCTAGCCTGATTGAGGTTGAGATTACCGCCGATAAAGCGCATGCTCTGTGAGGTGGCACTCACAATATCTAAAGTGGAGCTATTACCGTCCCCGCGTACGGACACATTACCGCCCCTGCTAACGAAACCCGGCAGTACTGCTGCCATAATCTGGTTTTCTGCCATAGCGTTTGCAGCATTGGCAGCGTTGCTAGCCAGAGCGGTGTTTGCAGCGTTGTTAGCTAGAGCAGTGTTTGCAGCGTTGCTAGCCACCGCGGCAGTGCCAGGAATAGCATTACAGCCAGAAATGGCAGTGCTACTGGAAATAACCGTGCTGCTAGAGCTGGCAGTACTGCTAGAGTCGGCAGAGACCAAAGCAGTGCTGACAGGGAGAGTTGCCGCATTAGCTTGCTTAGCAGCGGAAGGGGACGCCGACGTATGCACCGCAATAGTAGCAGCGCTTAATTTAGCCTGGGGGGCGACAAAGACCGAGCTTGCAGGACTCTTAACCTGTAAATCCTGGGCATAAACCGAGGCCTCAGGTTTAACCTGCATCTTAGCCCCATCGACTAGAGTTAAATCACGGGTACGCCATGGCTTATCGGCAAAAACTAAAGAAGAACCCGCGCCCATAATGAGATCAACCGCTACGGCTCCAGGGGTAGCCATACCCGTAGTGAGAGCAGTTTGTCCCGTAGTCAAAGCGTTTTGGTTCTGCTGGAGCGCCACAGCGGCTGCCAGCGTCGCATCAAGAGATGAGCTATCTTGCTTGGATGCACTATCTTGAGTGGCAGCGCCATTTGCCGTAACACTTGCCGTGGTAGCGACAGTTGCTGGAGCATTATGTAAAGAAGAGGTAAAGTCCGAACCTAAAGCCCCTGAAAGAGAGTTATAACCTAACTCTAAATAAACCTGCTCTAACTTGAGAGATGAAAAAGCGTCTTCTCTCCCGGCCGTCTTATCTAGCACCACCTCAGCACTATGAAGAGGACTCGAGGTGCTGCCCATAGCGTGACTACTACTCGAAGCAAGATTACTGCGCTTAACACCATTACGGTCAGAAGCTGGTAAGAGAGCTTGAAAACTCAGAGCATCTTGAACTAAGACATGCGCCACTTCTGGTGTCTTCTCTCCAGTCAGGGTTAATCCTCCCTGACTATTAGGAGTAGCACTTACTGGGAAGTGCGAGCTTGAAAGAGCTAAACCACCCGTACGTAAAGGCCGATAAGGGGCAATGTGATAATCAATGTTTCCAGATGGGAAAAAGTTACGGTGCTCTTGGCCTTGTAAAGAGATCAAGCTATTAGCGCTGCTCCCTGCTTGAGCTGAGGCAAGAACCGTCGCCGGATCATAGGCAGCCGCCGCTGCAGCATTAATGCTAGAGGCCGCTGCTGGTTCATGAGTAGATAAAGCAGCATAGCCTGGAGCGACCATCGTCTTATTTTGACCTAACTCTACTTGGTTAGAGAGAGCAGCTAAAGTAGCAATATCTGGTACATGCAGGGCATTATCATTAAGCTTAACGGTACCAGCCGTGTCATGCTCGGCTAAAGCGGAAATATCGACCACTAGAGGATCGGCATCTTGGTCTTCACGCAGCATGAGCTCATACTGCGGTAAAGCCTGCATATTGATATTTAATTGGCCTTGCTCATTAATAGCTAACACCGGAATCTGCGTCGCGGCAACCTCCGGAGCATTAGCGCTAGCACTAGAGCCAAGAGAAACTGCGTTCAAGTCTTGTGGCAGCGAACTAGAGCTGCTAACGGCCCTATCTGCCTCAACAAGAGAAGGCAAGGTCATGGCATCAACTGCGCCACCAATGCCAGCAAAAGCAGGACTAGAGGTGAGAGCAGGCGCGGTAATGGAGCGCCCGTCGGTACCTGGTAAACGCCAGGCGACCTGCATACCTGCTCTTAACTCAATAGTGGTACCCGGCAGTAATAAAACCTGTCGTCCCCCAACCGACACCACATAGCGCTCTCCCACATTAACCATGCTAGAGCGAGTTTTACGCTTAGACTCTACCAGGCTCGGCCAATCTTTGGCTGTAAGTGCATCAGTAACTTGCTCTTGTTCCGCACTATCAGCAAAGGTGTACTGCTTGACAGCAGGAGCCCGCAGGGCCAATGCCAGAGCGTCTGTCTGAGATTCGACAGGACGCTGCGGAATTAACTCCAGGGTAGCACCATCAGCGCTATGGAGATAGAGAGCACCGCCAGATCCTACAGTAAGCGCAGTAGCCGCTAAACAAGGGCTTGCCTCATGCTCTTTAAGCGAACCAGGTAGTACGGCCGCGGCAAAAGATGGGGAGGCCATGACCGGCGAGTCCCAGGCCGTAAACACAGATGGCTGTAAAGTTGAGACAGTATCAACGCCCCCACTACCAAGAGCACGCGGAAAAACAGTGCTAGGGCAATTAGCAGCAGTACTGTTCCAATTAGCAGCAGTACTACTCCAAGAAGCAACAGCACTATCACTATTAGAAGCTAAGCTAGGCGCAAGGTCAGGCGCAAGGTCAGGCGCAAGGTCAAGCGCTGCGGCGGAATCTGCAGCGGCAACAGATGCTACAGCAGAATCTGCGGCGGCAACAGATGCTACAGCAGAATCTGCGGCAGCGGCAACAGATGCTACAGCAGAATCTGCGGCGGCAGCAGATGCTGCGGTAGGAGAAGCTAAGGCGCTAGTACTCACATTAACTTCATTACTAGTAGGCCTTACTCTACTAATAGGGCTGCCTTGACTTGGTTTAACTTTAGATAAAGAAGATAAAGCAAAAGCAATGGCTTCTTCTGGAGCAGCTAAATAATGACTAGTGAGCTCGTCATCAAACATGACGGGCCGACCATCGGTAGAAAAAGAAAAAGACTTACAGCTCTGATATTGACTAAGCCCCTTATCCCATAAAGATGCTACCCACTGCGCCGACTCCGGCAGCGTCTCTTGATAAGTCGAGGCCAAGACCGTTTCAGCAAGAACCCCCACTTGATAGTTAAGACTCAGAACGCCCTTAGCCCCAGTAGTAGTGACACTAGTGCCAGTAGCAATAGTGTTAGTAACGGCAGCACTAGTGCCAGTAGCAGTAGTACCAGTAACATCAGTAATATCCGTAAAGCCACTACTATCGCGGGTAATTCCAGCAGTAATGCAAGTAGCGCAGCTATCTCCCTTAGTAGCACCCTCAGTTTGAGGCGCCAGAGCGTGCATGGCTAAATTGGCTGTGGAGCTAGCCCCTGTCGCGCTCACAACAGTCTCGCTAGAGCCAGTCTTGCTAACACCATTCTCACTAGCAATAGCCTCACTAGCAGCAGAGCCATGCTTAGATTTAGTGATATAAGCATGGGAGGCAGCTTCATCTTGCTTGTCCTTAGTTGCAAATGCCGTCTCTACTTGCACTGGTGGAGCGGCTAATTGTGGGACATGGACAATAAAGAAGGAATCAGGTGCCGGCTTGATAATAGAGCTATCACTAAAGCTAGCATCATCCTGTCTAAGCTGTGGTGCTGCAACGCTCTCGGTACTAGCAGTGATACTATCAGCGCTAGCTGCGATGCTATTGGTACTAGCGGTGATGCTATCAGCGCTAGCGGCGGCACCAGCAATGCTAGCGGCAGCTTGGGCCCGTACCGCCGTAGCGAGCGTAGCGGTACGATAAATGACTTCACCTTGCTCATTAACAAAAGTATTAGCACTACCAGGTGCACTCAAGGTAGTAGCCAGATTACTCTCGTAAATGGCATAAGGTAAGGCGGCATGGGCTAAAGGAGAGGAGAAGAGTAAAGCGGAGGAGCCAAGCAGTAGTACTAAAGCGGAAGCAGAAGACGCATAGATACTAGCAGGCACCCACTTGCTCTGAGCAAAAGAGGAGTTAAATAAAGCAGAGAAGATGTTATCGCCAGAGATAGTGCTAGCGACATGAGTGGCAGAAACAGCATGAGGAGTAAAAGCAGCTTTGACATAAGCTGCATTTATCTCAGCAGCCTTTGCCTCAGCCACAGCGGCAGCAGTGCAAGAAGAAGCGCTCGTGCAAGAAGAAGCACTAGCAGCGCTGCTAGTGGCACTAGCGCTAGGCACGTTCGCACCAACACCAGGCATAACCAAGCCTAATGCTGCTGGCACACGCGAGAGCAAGCTAAAAGAGCATGCCTGCTCACAAGTAGAATCATCAGCACAGATGCCTCTACTCTTGAGTGCGGCACGCCGAAAAATGGCGCGATATTGAGCCATTAGAAAGGTAATGGCACTACATGTCTGCTTCATGAGGAATGTGCACTTTCCTAAGAATAATGAAGATTAATGACTACTAAGACCTAAGTAAATAAAGATAGTTCCCTTACTAACTAAGATTGCTCTAAGAGCACTCCTCTTGCTCTAAAAGTAACCTTAGTCATGTTGCAGGAAAAGCTTTCTACCCTAGCTTAGTTGTAGTTATGGCTTCGCCTTGTCAAGAACCAAGAAAAAGAAAAAACTAACCTAAAGAGCCTACAGTAATCAATCGGCGACAGCTATCAATCGACGAGCGCAATCAATATGCGACCGCACTCTCTCCTAGCATAGCTTACGGCTCACTCTTGCAGCTTGCTCTGACAGCTTGCAGCTTGCTCTGACAGCTTGCAGCTTGCTCTGACAGCTTAGCGCTTTCTTATTAATAACGTCACCACATGCCTCTATCTGTAAGCCCAAGATAACATTTTTAAGCACTAACTTATCCTCCAAGAAGAAAGTACGCCTCCTAAAGCCGGTGCAGCGACTCTAGCTCATAAAAGCACGTCTCTACCTTAAATCTAGCTCAAACAATCAGATTTACCTCACTGATAGAGCTAAGCTTATAGCATATCAGGCATATTCTTGCTGAGGTTAAACCAGGCTCAGACTAAAGCTCAGGGTAACCCTTAACTTATCAAGTAAGCAAGAGCGATAGGTTGAGTGTTGGTCTCAGATAATCACTACAAAATAAAAATAGCGTAACTACAACTAACGCTCTTCACGTTAGTACGCTAAAAGTACCCCAGGGAGAGGGTACTAAGAAAAAAATCTCAGAAAAAAATCCTTAATCGCAGCGTCCCCACCGCTCACAACTGCGCGCAACTGCACACAACTGCGCTAAGCAGCTGGGTGGTAACTGCGTGCCTGGCCACGGTCATCAAGCCAAGATCAAGCTGCTTGAGCTCAGCCGGGTATGCCACTATTATGAACACACAGAACGCACGGGGTCATGCAATCTTGCTTATTCCATCTCTGGTATATATCACTGGAGCAGCGATATCACTGAGTACTTAGTACTTAATCTTTAGTGTGAGGAACTTTGTCCCTTACTCTTGGTACTGCGCGCTTAATTCTTGGCTATTGGCATCTAACACTAAGTCATTGATACTTGATGCTTTGCTCTTATTTTTTAGCCCCGCCAAATTCTTAGCACTTAGGTTCTGCTTCTTGGCACTTAGCACTTAGCAGTATTGGCAGCACTTAGCATTTAAACCCTGCTTAGCTTAACTTATGAATAGCAGAACTTAATGGTACAGTAGTAAAAGGCTCTTTAAGACTTAGCCATTAGAGACATAGCTGTTAGAGAGTTAGCTGTTAGAGAGTTAGCCCAAAAGCTTTAACGACAAGAAGTAGTCAAATAATACTAGAGCCACTTCTATTAATCATTTTTATTGCAAAAAATATAACCCCTACAGCATCTAGCATCACGTTATTTTAGCAATAAAAAGGGCATTACGTTTCTTTTATTTTCGGAAAAATGGCAGGCCTTGACGTAGGTCACCTTAAACTAACTAAATTACCTAGAAAATCATATTTATGGAGCAATAATGGTGTATTTTTCTCAAGCAAGATGGGCCCTTACTAAATCCAGACACGTCTGACCATAGTTCTATTTAAGCCATTAGTTTGGCGGCATTAACTCTACAGGGCTGTCACAAATTAGCTGGTAAGCCACTAGCGTTAGACAGATTGGCACTTTATACCTAATGCTACTTATAAAGTAAGTACGCAGTCCCAGTATTAGCGCTAACCAGTATTAGCGCTAAATTGATACCTTACAGGTGCCTTACAGGTAGGCAGCTTTGGGCGCGCTCTATTAATTTATGACAGCGCTGTAGAGTAGCGTTCCACTGACACTGAGTTAGACCTTGGAGCACGTATGTCTAAAAGCCCGCAAGTTTAAATGCTCCCAAGTATGCTACTTAGATATGCCATGGGCCTAATCTCCTGCTCTTATGCAGCAATTATTGAGGCTAGAGGTGACATGTAATTTTTCACTAAGCTAGGATTACCACCAAGAGTACGCGTTGTTGGCGCTTGCATTATCCAGATATGATAGAAGCACCATAGTAGCCCGAGTTAGTTTGAGTTCTTGAAAAAGTAAAGCAAAGTCTTAAGCATCATGGCTCAGCCTGGCGTAGTCTACCTAGCTGCATCAGACTTTTACTAGCTATTGCTCTAGGGAGAGTTAAGGAGAGTAATCCAAGCGCAGTTAATTCGTACCCAGGAGCGTCAGGACACTTTGTCGAGCAATCTTGTGGGATAATAAGTTTTAATTTGTTGTGCCCCTACTGGGCATTCATGCCACTACATGGGGCTGGACATGAGTTTAGCTATCGGGGCGAGGCATTAGTTTCGCTATTGGGACTGGTCTTTAGTTTGGCTACTGGAGCTAGACAGTAGTTTGGCTACCGGTGGCTGGGCATTAGTGCAGCGCCTTACCACCTCTGTTTTACTGAGGGGGAATTTGTTGGGAAAGCTTTTATGACATTCAACCGCACTTACTATTACCCCCAAGAATCTGGGGATAAAACCGCTCTTAGCCCTCGTGCAGATGCGGCTCTCACGATGCCAACTGCAGCTAGTCTCGTCTCTGCGGCAAGCGGTGGCGCGGGCTTAGCTCCAACCAAAGCTTCTCTAGCGGCTGCCCCGGTGAGCGCGGGCTTAGCAGATAACGACACAGCTGCAGCGGCTATGACTAATGCTGAGGCCTTAGACCTCATTTTAGAAGGCATGGCGCAAGCTGCGGTAACTCAGCGCGATAAGGGCACCCGCTTTGAGGTT
>Cebus_capucinus_imitator_PRJNA485217_SSR093__coassemble_535_pt1 | contig 14693 bp, 7 predicted proteins | sample Cebus_capucinus_imitator_PRJNA485217_SSR093__metabat2_low_PE_002 | metagenome-assembled genome bin Cebus_capucinus_imitator_PRJNA485217_SSR093 | reverse complement strand
ACATTGGCACGAGTTTTTGGAGGTTGCATTATCCAACCATAAGATATGCTCAGTGTTAGCCGGAGATACCTTATACATCTTTAAAGTGAACTCAATTCTTACGCAAGAATAGCTAAGCGTTGCGTAGTAGGCTTAGCTTCTTAAGACCTTACTAAGCTATTTCTCTAAGTCTAGCTCAGGAAGTAGCAAAACCTTAGATAAGTCGTGCCAATGTGGGCTTTACTCCTCTTTGGCTTGTATTGCATGAGCGTGACGAGGCGGGCTATTTCTCTATTGCGGGGAAAATGTCTGTTGTTTTGGTGCAATGATGCGATACATTGTTGCTTTATTGTTTTAAAATGGTGCAAAAATATGAGTGGAACTAGCGATTGTGGTGCGTTAGAGGATAGTGCTCTTTTCAGCTAGAGCTTTTTTGCATCAGCTTGAAAAGATAAATAATCAAGTTTTATCAGGTTTTAACCTTAGCAGCGTCTCAATTTGGGGACAGGCTAACCAGTTTAGCTTTTTCTCTAAGATATGGCTTAAGCTTGTCAAGGATTAGCGCACCTTTTACAATGAGGCTCATGTGACGCTTTATCTTCACTTTAGCAAGTCTCAGACAGGGTAAACCAGAGATTATGGCAATCCTTGTTAGTATAAGCAGCTTGGAGTGTTATGTGAGAGCAGCAAGAAGCTATAAGTAAGTGTGCTGTAAGTGTGCTGTTAGTTTGTTTTAAGTGCACTTTACGCTTGCTTTACGTGTGTATGACTTGTGCATAAGGTGTGCATAACGTTTGCCTGTTCTCTGTGAGCGTTTGGATTTTTCTTTGTTTTTTTATTTGTGATCGTAGGGGTATAGCCAGACGATCGAGTTAATGCTTTAAGCCTCTTCTCTTGGTGGAAGCTACAGCGAAGTGAGCTTAAGACACTAAATTTGTAGAGCTACAGTTCTCTTATCCCGTCCTTTTTCTTGAGGTTTTCCTTGAGGTTTTCCTTAAGGCGCTGGGATAAGCTTAACGAAGCTCAGTGAGATCATGATGCAAGTTTCCACTCTCATCTCCCGGACAGTAGGCCAAGGTGCCTCGCTGCTAAGCTTTAGCAGCCGTGCTCCTTTTGGCTCTGCTGGCGTATTTTCAGCGCTTAATCTCTTTAGTGCTGGCAAATTTAGCTTTGGCGCGTTAGCTCGTTATTATTGGCGTTATCTTTCTCTCTTAACTAAGTAAGGCGGTTTTATGACCATGCAAAATGAACCAATGCTTCCACAACCGCCACTGTTCCGTGACGGTATTGTGGATACAAGGATTAACAACGTGTTACCTTTACTTCCACCTGTCGCTGTGATCGAGAAATTCCCTACGACACCAGCTGTTGACCAGTTGGTATTAAATACCCGCAATGCCATTCACAAGGTAATCCATGGTCAAGATGACCGCTTAATCGTTATCACTGGTCCTTGCTCTATCCATGACCCACAAGCAGCTCTTGAGTACGCCGAGCGCTTATTACCACTGCGTGAGCAATTTGCTAGTCAATTAGAAATAGTGATGCGCGTGTACTTTGAGAAGCCACGCACCACTGTGGGCTGGAAAGGTCTTATTAATGACCCTAACCTGGATAATTCCTTTGATATCAACAATGGCTTACGTATTGCCCGTAAGCTCTTAGTAGATATCAATGCCATGGGAGTACCAGCGGCTACCGAGTTCTTAGATATGATCTCGCCTCAATACATTGACGAGCTTATCTCCTGGGGTGCTATTGGTGCGCGTACCACTGAATCGCAAATTCACCGTGAGTTAGCTTCGGGCTTATCCTGCCCAATCGGCTTTAAGAATGCTACCGATGGCTCGACTAAGATTGCCGTTGATGCCGTAGTGGCCGCACAGCATGAGCACACCTTTATGACCGTGACTAAGATGGGTCACGTTGCTATTGCTCACACCTTAGGTAATGATGATTGCCATGTGATTTTACGTGGTGGTAAAGAGCCTAATTACCACTCGGTAGCTGTGGCTAATGCTTGTGAGTTATTAGTTAAAGCCAAATTACCACAGCGTCTCATGATTGATTTTTCGCACTCTAACAGTTCCAAGCAATTTAAGAAGCAGCTTGAGGTGTGTCGTGATGTTGCCACTCAGATTAGCTCGGGTTCTGATGCTATCTGCGGCGTCATGATCGAGAGTAATTTAGTGGAGGGACGTCAAGATTTAGGTGAGGATTGCACGAAGTTAATCTACGGTCAATCGATCACTGATGCTTGCGTCAACTTTGCTGATACGACGGACATGTTAGCTGCCCTCAATGAGGCTGTGTTAGCTCGTCGCGCAAAGCGCCAAGCCTAACATTTGGTACTAGGCGGTATGCCTAACGTTTGGTACAAGGTACCAAGGCTAAGAGCATAAGGACAAAGTACCAAACCTAACCGCAGCATAGCTAAGGGCAAACACCATAATTAATGCCTTGCTACGAGGTGCTAAGCTTAGGCACATTCGTTAGAGTGACTCCTCAGCTAGAGGGATATCTCCCTTAGTGAGACACCTCACCTGAGATGGTGAGCTTTAGCGTGATTAATGCGGTTTAGGGGCATATTTAGGGTAAAATGTTTTACTAAAGCCTGGCTTTGTGCTGGGCTTATGTTTTTTTACGGACTGAGGGTAAGGAACATGCCAGGTTTATCGCTGGAGAAAGACAAGATCAAGATCTTGCTGCTTGAGGGAGTCGACCCTAGTGCGGTAGATGTGCTGCAGCATGCAGGCTATACCAATGTTGAGTACAGTAAGCAAGCTTACGATGGCCAGGAGCTCTTAGATAAAATCAAGTTCGTCCACTTTATTGGTATCCGCTCCCGGACACACTTAACCCGTGAGGTGCTGGAGCATGCCCAGCGCTTAGTGGGTATTGGCTGCTTCTGTATTGGTACTAACCAGGTGGACTTAGAGGCCGCAGCTAGTTTAGGTATCCCTGTTTTCAATGCTCCTTTCTCTAATACACGCTCTGTTGCTGAGTTAGTCACTGGTGAGTATCTGCAATTACTCCGCGATGTGCCTGCCCGTAATGCGCTTTTACACAATGGCGGTTGGGATAAGACTGCTCATGGTTGCTTTGAGGCGCGTGGTAAGACCTTAGGTATCATTGGCTATGGTCACATTGGTACGCAGGTTGGTATTATTGCCGAGAGTTTAGGCCTTAAGGTTATTTTCTACGATATCGAAAATAAGCTCTCTTTAGGTAATGCTGTTCAGGTTGACACTTTAGATGAGCTCTTAAACCGTGCTGATATTGTCACTTTACACGTGCCAGCTACGAGCGAAACCAAGAACATGATCAATGCCGGCACTATTGCTAAGATGAAGCAAGGAGCCTATCTCATCAATGCCTCCCGTGGTACGGTGGTTGATGTCGAGGCCTTAGCTGAGGCTCTTAGCTCCGGTAAGATTGCAGGTGCCGCTTGTGACGTCTTCCCAACTGAGCCAAGCTCCAATGATGAGGCTTTTGATTCACCTTTACGTGAGTTTACTAATGTGATTCTCACCCCACACATTGGTGCTGCTACTGAAGAAGCACAGCGTAATATTGGTATTGAGGTAGCCCAGAAGTTAGCTCGTTATAGCGATAATGGTTCTACCTTAACTGCTGTGAACTTCCCAGAAGTGTCGCTGCCAGCTAAGCGAGCTACGGTCTCGCGTCTGCTCCACGTCCACAAGAATGTTCCTGGCATGATGCAGAAGATCAATGAGGTCTTTGCAAAAAACGATATCAATGTAGCGGCACAGTACTTGCAAACCTCTGGTGATATTGGTTACGTCGTGATGGATATTCACTCAGATAAGCCTGAGAGTATTGTCCCGCTCTTAAAGGAAATTCCGGGTACGCTGAAGTGCCGTATCCTCTACTAATCCCTAGTGATTAGTTTCTGTGACACGTACATTAGTACCGTTCCTTCCCCTGGCATCTCTTAAATCCGTCAGATGCGCTAAGCGCTAGTGCTGCATACTCGCTCTAGTAGCTTGCTTGCTCTAGAAAAACGCTCTAGTAGCTTGCTTGCTCTAGAAAAACGCTCTAGTAGCTTGCTTGCTTAGAAGAACGCTCTAGAGTTATCGCTAGAGCTATCTCTAGTAAGAAGCTAGCTTAAGTCTAGAGGCTATTGCTGCAGCAAGCTTCAGCTTTATAAGCTAGTAGCTTAAGCTTGAAAAGCTAGCTTGAGCTGCCAAACAGCAGGTAGCAGGTAGCAGGTAGCAGGTAGTAGGTGCTAAGACAGAAATGGGGGAACAAAATGAACAGCAGTCCTTTAGGCGTCTATCCGCTTGAGGCTGCTGTTTTTTTTTTGTATTGGTGCTCCGAGAGCCTAGCTCTCATTAACTACTTTATAGAGTAGGGCATGAGGTGTAATGCTTTTAGAATTGGATATTACTTAACGCGCTGCGAGCCAGGATAAGTATGTAAGATTTGCGATAACTGAGTTTAGCTTAAGGTAGGCCTAAGCTAGGCTTTAGCAGAGTAGAATCTATCATGGGCTTAGACTTAGCATAAGCTTGGCTTAGACTTAGCATAAGCTTGGCTTAGATTGAGCATAAGCTTGGCTTAGATTGAGCATAAGCTTGGCTCAATGCGCTTTAGTACTAGCTTCATTACTTCCGCTAGGCACATCATGCCTAGGGAGAACTAGAGGCTAAAATTTATGACGCGTAACAAGAGCAAGATAAGAGAGCTGCTAAGATAGCTGAGGAGGCTGTCCGTAGAGTAAGCGGCTTGAGCGTAATCAGCAGAGCTGCCCTTGTAGATGATAGTTTCATGCCTGAGCTAGCCCGCATGTATCAGAGAGAGTGCTCCTGCGTTTGATAAAACCCGATCGCAGGAATGTTACGTGAGAGTATGAGGCACACTAAGCAGAGGGGTGCTACCAGGTATGGGGACAGCTATCAAACATGGAAATGGCTACCAGTCATGGGGCTACCAGCAAGCGTAGTGACTAGTGGCGTAGTGACTAGCCACCAGGCAGTGTGGAACAACCAGGCAGTCTGGGGCGACCAGGCGGCGTGGGTACTGATTAAGAGTAAAGTTGGTGAGAGTAGGTGCACAATAGTGAAGAAGTTTAAATTGTTATCTTTGGGAGCTCTGGCTCTGTGCGCGGCTATGCCTTTATGCGCTACCCTCGCCACGGCTGCTAGCGATTTCCGTACTTTTGATACCCGTATTAATCGCACCACGAATACCTGGCGCTATACGGAAGATAATAACTTTAAATATAGCCAAGGTAGTGCCTCGCAACTGCTCTCGGTGCAGGAACTGGTCTTACACCACTCGCTGAGCATCAAGATTAGCCAGAATCTGACCGACAGCTTTACCTTTAGAGTAGGCTGTATGGTGCAAAATCCTACTCCGCTCTTTGAGCTTAAGGTCAATAGCTTAGATATCCGCCTTTTTGATACCTTAAATGATTTTGTCTTTGCCCGCATGATGGTTGATGAGGGCCAGGAATACTCTCTACGTGGTGAAATTGCTGGTAGCAATCGCTTAGTCTTTGCTCCAATTACCCAAGCCCAACAGCGTAGTCTCAGTGACTTGTTTTTACAAATGCGCGAGGGCGGACAATTACAGATCGGCCTTTTACAAGGTACTTCGGCTTCAGTCCGTACTTATAAGATTCCTCTCTCCGGCTTTATTCAATACGCCGACCAAATGCTGCAAAGTTGTCAGCAGTATAACCGAGCTTCACCAGTCCCAATGGAGTATATGCCTGACTATATGGCTAAAGAGCCTGAAGGCTATGCCCCAAAGGACTTTACCTTAAATAGTCAAACTAATGAGGAAGTGATCGATCCTGCCGCTCCTAAGCCAACATTAGGTAATAATGATCAAGTCATTACGCCACAACCAGTCAAAGCTAACCCTACAACAGCGCAACCACCAGAGGTCTTACCATTTACTCCAGGTGGAGGGCCGGCTAGCATCGGACCAGACGGTTTACCTATTGGCGCTAATGGCAGCACCAGTAATACCCAAGCGGGGAGCAGTGCCGCTAATCGTTCTTTAGGTCAGGCGCAAGGCCCTATGCAAATTGGTGCCGATGGTATGCCAATTGCGCCAGGCGCTAATGGAACTGCGAATAATGCCAATACCGGCGCCAACAATGCGGCTAACGGCACTAGTAATACGGCTAACACAAATAATACTAGCGCCGGTGCTAATGGTGTTGCCACCAATGGTAATGATGCTAATGGTAGCAACGCAAATGCATCTGACAATACGGCGCCGGCTGATAGTGGTAGCGGTGGTATCTTTGATAACCTCTTCTAGCGCTACGAGCCTATAAAGCTACTAGAAGGAGCTTAGAAGTAGCTGAGAAGGATCCTCGAAGGAGCCTAGAAGCAGTACTACTCGCTTGCTACGCTTGCAGCACTTACTGCGCCTGCTGCGCTTGAAGCGGCCTCACCGCGCGCGGCCCTCGCGCTGCCTCTGTATTGCCCCGATGCTGCCCCCGCTTCGGCGCGGTGGCATTACCGCTACGGCATAGAGGTGCTATTAGCGCTACAGCAGAAAGGTGCTATTAGCGCTAGGTTCAGCCTTAGCTTAGCTTTTGGGCAAAGCCTTAGCTTGGTCCTGGGGGCTATCTTTAGCTTAGCTTTGGGGGAAAGCTAGGATAAACTATGGGTAAGCCCTGGTTAATGCGCTTGTTTAAGTTGTTTTTGTGCTCTGCTTGTGCTCTGCTTGCGCTCTTTGCCTAGGGCTAAGTGCAGAAAATCTAAAAAAATTTAAAAAAGCGCTTGCATGCCTCCTAAAAATCACTATAATAGTCCCTGTCGTTAGGCACTAAGGCCTAAAGGACAAAAGCCCAGGTGGCGAAATTGGTAGACGCAAGGGACTTAAAATCCCTCGGACTAAACATCCGTGCCGGTTCGACCCCGGCCCTGGGCACCACAGAAGAACAACGCTAAGGCGTTGTTTTTTTGTTTTAGGGCTACCTAAAATTACTGAGAGCTGCCTATAGCCGCGCCCAGACAGAGCTTGTCCCAGGATAGACGTTCTATACAGTTTCCCCCCTAACCCCTGCTACAGACAGAAATCCCCCCGCAAAAGCTAGCAAGCATTTTGTAAAAGCTAGCAATCATTTTTCAAAAGACAGCAAGTAACCTGTAATACAGAAAGCCCTCCGCCCCAACTAAACTTGCCTCAGAGCAAGTCCCAAGATTTTTAACATCATTTGTCTAGACATAATATCTGCTGCCTCCTAGCCTCGGCGCAATTAGCTCAACTTCCTGTAGCCTCACCCTTTTTTCTCCGAGCCATTAATCACATTGGCACGACTTTTCTGAGTTTTTGCTACTTTTATCTTACTTTGGCAATCAGAGTGGCAACATTTAATCTCGGATAGGTCTAAATATCGATTTTTCCTATAGATAAGAAGTAATCCTTACCCCATCACAGCATCGTAAGTTTACTTTGTAAGTAAGTGGGGGTGGGCGCAGCAAAAGGCTTATCTATCGTGAAATAAATGCCTTGTTGGTCATTGCCCAAGCAAGTTCCTTAGCTAGACCTAGAGAAATGGCTACGTAAGCTCTGATGCAGCTGGTAGGGCTATGCTACCTCTGTGCGGTTATTACGAAATAATGAGCTTTACTTATTAAAGGTGTAAAGTTAACTAAGACCAATACCAATCTTGTCGAGCCGCTGGAGAGAGTCGTCTCCAAAAACTTGTGCCAATGTCTAAACTATCTCTCTATTTCCCCGCTTATCGATTAGCCAATCTATTAGCCTATCTCCATGTTTATTTCTATCAGTTACCGGGTTTGCAGCTCTGAGCCCACTAGCCCAGCCCACTAGCCCACTGCCTGCGTATAGTATAGCTGTGTAGCTAAGCTTTGCAGAGTAGAAAAGCTTTTTAGAAAAGCTTGTCAGCGTAGCTAAGCTTTGCAGCTGTGCTTGCTCAAACTAAGCTTTTGCCTCAGCTTGTTTGCCGCAGGTTGACGGGAGGTAAGCTTGGTAGGAGCTAAGCTTGGCGGGCACTTGGGGTGGCAGGTGGTGGGGACTAATAATGATGTTGTTGTTTTTTGCGCAAAGATAGTGCAAATGCTAGTGCCGCTAGCCAGGCGGAGTAGCGCTATGTGCTTGAGTTGAGCGGGCTTAACTTCTCGGGATGAGGTATGTTTATGCTTAGTAAGTTTTGCTCTGTAAAGTGGAGTCTCCTGATTTTTATCTGATATCTAGTTTGTGTTTGGGCTTTGGTTGCGAGCATATCTTGCCTCGGCTTAGCATGGCTTATGGTGACGCTAGAGGAGCTTTGTTTACTAGTAAGAGCAGATATTTGTAAATTATTCAAATTAGTTCTTGCATTGTGATGAAAAATCACTATAATTGTCCCTGTCGTTAGGCCTAAGGACTAAAGGACAAAAGCCCAGGTGGCGAAATTGGTAGACGCAAGGGACTTAAAATCCCTCGGACTAAACATCCGTGCCGGTTCGACCCCGGCCCTGGGCACCACAGAAGAACAACGCTAAGGCGTTGTTTTTTGTTTTTGGGCTATCTAAAATCCCTTCTTTTCTCAGACTTCTTTGAGTTCTTTGACTCCGTACCACCCGCCCATGCCGGGCAAGTAATCTTTCCTGATAATCCGTTCTGACGGCGTCATAATCCCTTTTCGAGCACCTTACCTTTTAGCTGGGGTCGCCATTAGTCTTTTCCTTTTTTTTTGTATCTTGATAACAGCGACACTGTCCTGCCCTGCACGCGGCAGCTTGTACTTGCGGATGCAGCCCTGCACGCGGCAGCTTGCACTTGCGGATGCAGCCCTGCACGCGCAGCTTGTACTTGCGGATGCAGCCCTGCACGCGGCAGCTTGCATTTGCGGATGCTGCTCTGCACGCGGCAGCTTGTACTTGCGCATGCTGCTCTGCACGCGGCAGCTTGTACTTGCGCATGCTGCTCTGCACGCGGTAGCTTGTACTTGCGCATGCTGCTCTGCACGCGGCAGCTTGCACTTGCGGATGCTGCTCTGCACGCGGCAGCTTGTACTTGCGCATGCTGGCCTTGCTGTACTTGTCATATGCTTATGAATATGGCGGCTGCCTCATGCAACAGCTGCTTGAAGAGGTGCTAAGCTAAGCCTTTGGCTCTAGAGCTACCTAATAAGCACTACAAAACTTACTGGGGCCATCGGGTTTGAGCCGGTAATCAGGGAGGGCTTTCATATCTGTTACTTTTACCGCTATGCCATAACTCTTATCCCTCTAAAGCACTACCCAAACACGGTTTAAGACGTTAGGGGGATTCTTCGGAGAGGCGTTGGTCGGGCTGGTGCTATGGCAGCTGGCTAATAAAGTAGCGCCGCTGGAGAGGCGATGGAGCGGTGTTGGAAAAGCATTGGCCAGGGCGGGCTTTGCCCGGGTAGAGCTTGGGATGCATGCAAGCTTGAGTAGGCGGGCTTGGGACTGGGGGCTTGAGCCTGGGCAGGGCTTAAGGTTAGAGGCCTGCTAAGGAGAGAGGCATGCTGAGGTGAGAAGCCTGCTGAAGCGAGAGGTGTGCTGCGGCAAAAGCCTGGCTGCAGCTTTATGCGTCTGATAGCTAGCTTTAAAGGACTAATTCCCCGTGCTGTGGGCGCAGTACCGGGGAAAGAATCCTTACCAGTCTAATTTAAGTGATTGTGCTGGTCTTGCTTAATCGACTTGCCTAAAGCCTGCAGACTCATGTTGCTGATGCTATCGTCGCTCTCCAGCGAGATCGACATCTCGATGATATGGGTATCGTCGGTGTTGTCATATTTGATCTCCACATCATCATTAGTGATGATCGGAACATACTTTTTGAGTACCTCAACAATATCCCGTCTAAGCTGGGATAAAAACTCGGGTGAGTTAATTCCAGCACGATCTTGGGGCAGTAAGATATAGAGCCTTTGTTTGGCCATCTCACTGTTGCTCAGATTTGGCTTTTCACCAGCTAGTGCTGATTTAAGGGCTGAGAGTATAGACATTTTACTTACCTTTTCAGCAAGGAGTGGGCTACCCCGATATTAAAGTGACCATCTTAAAGGTCATCCTCGGGATTTGTCCCTCTTCTTAGCTTCCGCTACCATAATGCACGCGGGCTTGTTAAGCCTAGCTTTAGCCTATCAGTACGCAGCGCTCCGGCATAACGCTTTGCGTTTGGCAAAGGGATCCTGCTTTTAGCTTTGCTACTTAGGTATTGCTTTATGTACTTTCGCTAAGCTATCTGCATATAGCCTGTTGCTTGGCACAATAGTTCTAAGATTAGCTTAAGACTCTTGTAAAGAGCGCATGTTCAGATCTTGTAAAGAGCGCATGTTTATAGCTCTTTATAAGAATTCAAGTTCCGAACTTGCTCAGAGTTCAAGTTCCGAGCTTGCTCAGAGTTCATGCTCTGAACTTGCTCAGAGTTCATGATCTGAGCTTACTTAGAGCTCTTTGAGTGAGCTATCTTCGCTCTCTATCTTAGAGAGTTATACCAACTCTCTTAGAGAGCTATCTTTTGAGCCTATTCTCTGCTAGAGCTCTCCATGAGCGCTAATTAAGCTTTAAGTGCTCTACTCTTTGGCTAGAGCTGTTGCTTGGTGCACTGGGGCTTTAACTGTTACTAGATAGCTAGCAAAAGTAATTATGGTATCGAGATGAAGATAGGGTGTAGCGTTATTAATTAACTTGGACAAAGAGTTCTACTAGGAACGCTATGGCACTATCTTCGTGATTCTATTTCCACCGTAAATTTAAGTGACGCTACTAACAAGCTAGCTAAGAGCCTAACTGTTTTTCCCGTAGGCTAATACTTCCTGAGGAGCAACCTGCTTTAGGTAAGGTTGCTTACCTGCTTCAGGCAAGGTCGCTTGCCTACTTTAGGTAAGGTTGCTTACCTGCTTCAGACAAGGTAGCTTACCTGCTTTAGGTAAGGTTGCTTACCTTCTTCTGCCAAGCTCATGAGCCGTAGGTCTATGGTGTTGCCGAGCTGAGGAACAGCAGAGCTCTTGAGGAGCATGGCTCATTTCAGGACTATCTTTCACTTCAGCCTATCTCTTACCTTGATAAAGCTAGTGTATAACCTTTTCTTACCAGGGCATGAGCTTGAGCTCTCTGGAGCAGTATGCACCATTATGGCCACTATAAAGGTATCTTTGTTAAGAGTAGCAGAGCTGTGCGGATAGGTTGATAACAAGCTATCGCGATGCGCTGCTACAGTATAGGTTTAGACTGTTAGGGTAAGTTAATGCTAGGTAGCGAGATTTAGCTCTAGATAGCGTAAGTTTGGCGCTAGATAGCGTAAGTTAGCGGCAGATCGATTTATAAGCTAGAGAGAGTCTTTATTATTAACTCAGTACAACCTGGCTAAGCTCAGTCTGAACTGAGCTTGGGTAATGATTACCTGAGCTTTGATGATATTTGCAGCTTAGCTCTGCGTCCCTTAGGCTTGCTAGGTCTAACCCATCTTGCGATGGAGCTCCGTTTCTACGGGATTTAGTTTATTAGCCTTACTGTGCTTTCCCGGGCATCAGCTACGTGGCAATCTTGCTCTTGCAATCTTGCTCTTGCGGTCTTGCTCTATACTTTAGCCTGCTTTATTCCATCCTTTAGTGGAGGAGCTGACCGCGCTATAAGCGCTGGCGCTCAGGCAGGTTAGGGTTAGGGTCTAGACCACCTCTCTCTTATACTATATCTCCTGGCCACCGGAGCTAAGCTTAGGCAAAGTAGCATGATAAAAGAGGCTTTTTCTTTTATCTCTATTTTGCTTGTTTAGCTCAAAGAAGCTTGGTATGGGGCTCTAGTCATGCTCATCGCTAGGGAGTGTTAATACTTAGCACTTGGGGCTTAGTTTTTAGCTCTTTGCGCCTGTCTTTTAAACTGGCACTTAGTGCCAGCGTGCCTGGGGCTAGCTTTGGCGATCCTGGTGTTAAGCCTGGTCTCTCGTTAGCTTAGTGCTTAGCGGGCCGTGACTTTGAGCTTCTTCTTTGGAGGCTTACGGCGGAGTACTTGCGTTATTTGCCGAATAGTCTTTGCAAAAAACCCTTTTTTTCTGGGGTAGCATCGATAAAGCGTAATGGTACGTTATTACCTAAAATACGCTCCACAGTGTCGCTATAGGCTAAGCCAGCATTAGACTGCTGATTTAAGATAATGCTTTCACCGCCATTAGAAGCCACCAGCACATCTGGAGACTCAGGGATTACACCTAATAATGGGATGTTAAGTAAGCTTTGCACATCCGAAACTGAGATCATTTCCTGGTCTGTGACACGATTAGGAATATAGCGGGTTAATAACAAGCGAGTGACCACTGGTTCCCAATCGTTGCAAGCGCGACGCGACTTCGAGTTTAAGATACCGATAATACGGTCAGAGTCACGCACCGAGGAAACTTCTGGGTTAGTGGTGACGATAGCTTCATCGGAGTAGTAAAGAGCGATAAGCGCACCGGCTTCAATACCAGCAGGGCTATCGCAGATAATGTATTCAAAGTCCTGGTCGGATAACTCTTTTAAGACGTGACCCACCCCTGAGTAGGAGAGAGAGTCCTTATCTTTAGTCTGCGAAGCTGGCAGAATAAACAGGTTTTCCGAATGACGATCTTTAATGAGAGCCTGATTTAAGCGAGCTTCTCCATTAAGCACATCGATAAAGTCATAGACGACGCGGCGCTCGCACCCCATAACCAGATCAAGATTACGTAAACCGACGTCAAAGTCGATCACTACGGTCTTATGACCTTTTAAAGCTAAGCCAGTAGAGATAGCAGCAGCGGTAGTGGTCTTACCTACACCGCCTTTGCCAGATGTAACCACGATGATGTGGCTCTTAAATTTGTCAGTGACAGGAGTGTCTTCAATATTAGCCACGCCGTTGTTCTCCTTTGACTTTGAGGGATGAGAAGATCTGCGGACAATAGGAGCAGGAGTTGCATTTTTTTCCTGAGTAGCTTCGCTCGTAGCCTGGCTAGTAGTAGCCTCGCTCGTAGCTTTGCTAGTTTCAGCATCTTTGCTCGTGTCAGGATCCTTTGCTTTACTCGCTTTTGTATCTTTGCTTTCAGTCTTGGTCTCAGTTTTGGCTTGAGCACTAGTGACGTCTTCACCTTGCTTAGTGTCTTTAGTAGCTTCGTGAGGACTCTCTTTAGCACTATCTAAAGCTACCCCAGCATCTTTAGTAGCAGGAGTTTCTTTAGAACTCTCTAAAGTAGTGTCTTTTTCGGTGCTCTTAGTAGTATTGTTCTCACTTTCGGTGACCTGAGGTTTAGTCTTTTGTTTTTTTGCCATGATCTGATGTTCCAAGATTAACCACAAGACGCTTCCGCAAGCACTGTCGCTTGGCTCTACCTTACTTACTTTTATCAGTAGCTAAGCTTAGGCACTCATCTTTATAAGCTAGGCTAAGCTAGGCTAAGCTAAGCTAAGCTAACGTACTAAGCTCACTTAATAAGTTTGCTTTCTTAGCATGTCTTGAGCATAGCTAAGATTAGCTTTATTTTAAGCAAGAGGATATTGCTAGCTAAGCGGCAGGGGCATGCACAAAGGGAGCGTGACACTACCACTCAAATTCTTGCGTTCTAACTTCTGGCTGTGGCTGACCAGAGGTTATTTGCTTTATATCTGTAATCGGTTCTTTTATCTATAATCGTATAGCCTTAAGCCGCAGGAAGAGCGCTAATCTTTATTAAGAGCTAATCCTTAAGATCTAAGCCTTAGTAAGGGATAAACCTCATTTAACTCATTAAGCGCTAAGCCTTATGTAGCTAAGATAGATCTAGCCCTTGCTCATGATGAGGGACAGCTTTTACCTAACGTAGCTTATCTTTTCTTACTTAGCGTATCCTTTACTAATACCCACATTGGCACGAGTTTGTAGAGGTTGCATTATAGGGCCATGAGATATGCTCAGTGGTGGCCTTAGCTACTTTTACATCTTTAATAAATGAACCCAATTCTTACGAAATAATAGCTAAACGTTGACTATCCTTATCAGCTTCATAAGGCCTTACTAAGCTATTTCTCTAGGGCTAGCTAAGGAAAGTACCAAAACCTCAGAGAAGTCGTGCCAATGTAGGTAATATTATCGCTCTTAAACTTTAAGCGACTATGTTCTTAGTCTAGCTCATGCTATTACACTCACGTAGTTAGCACTTACGTAGCCTAAGTACTGCCCGCATCTACATTGATATAGACGCTTTACTTGTCCTTGGTTTGGTTGGATTTCTTTAGTGGAGCTGGAGACTAAGACTGTAAGTTAGTAAGCAGGCAAACTAACTTGCCCTACTATATTAGTGTGCCTATCTTTCTATTTAGTGAGCATATCCCACTATCTTAAAGCTAGGTAAACCTATATCGTTCTAGTATCTTAGTGTCTTGTGATCTCAATCTACTGTTACTGGTATAGCTAAGGGCCCATACCTAGCAACTTAAGCCTTAAGCATTAACCCTTAAACCAGTTCTGACTTCTCACTATGGTGGAGCTGTTTTGGGGTTTGGAACGGCGCCTATAGCTTTGGTGCTTGCTGGCGCAGTAGTGCATATGCCTGTAGGGCATATGCTCGTAGGGCTTATGCTCGTAGTGCTGGCGTCTCGCATGCTGGAAGCTTGCATTCAGGCATCCTGTGTGAATGTTGCGTACTGGCCGCTTGCATTCAAGCATTATGCGCATTTGCCTTTGGCGGACAGGTGTTTTACGTCATGGCAATTTGCTTAATGGCAGTTTGTGCATTGATAATTTGCGCTCTTGCTGCCT
>Cebus_capucinus_imitator_PRJNA485217_SSR093__coassemble_534_pt1 | contig 14737 bp, 9 predicted proteins | sample Cebus_capucinus_imitator_PRJNA485217_SSR093__metabat2_low_PE_002 | metagenome-assembled genome bin Cebus_capucinus_imitator_PRJNA485217_SSR093 | reverse complement strand
CAGCGACATACGGATTAACAGTCCGCCGTTCTACCGACTGAACTAAGGAGGAACTCCAAAAAAGAAAGTCTAAATTTGTTTGGCTCCTCCTACTGGACTTGAACCAGCGACATACGGATTAACAGTCCGCCGTTCTACCGACTGAACTAAGGAGGAACTTCTCAAACTGAGACACTTTTAATCGCCTTAACGATTGAAAGCGATGCACATTTTACAGAGCAAGTAATAACCTGTCAACACCTAAAGTAAAAAAAATTGAAATTTCTCTTAAATAAGTGTGGGGACAGCATTTGCCGGCGTTTGCTCGTTGCTTGCCGGTGCTTTCTGGCTCGTACTATTGCTTGCTCGCGTTTGCCGGCGCTATCGTGGGCGGAGGTGCCTTAAGCGATAGGATGATGCAGAGAGGGCAAGAACGCTATTTTGCGATTTTGAGATAAAGCCTGTTGCTTTAAGGTAAAGACTAGGCGTAAAGCCCTGTAGCTGCAATGCAAGTCTAAGCTAAAGCCATGTAGCGGTGAGTATAGGGTAAAGCTCTGTATCTTAAGCTTTAGGGTTAAAGCCCCTTGCTTAGGGCTAAGACTAAGCTTAAGGGGTAGAGGCTGAGGATGATGAGCTAAGAGTAGGTTAGACTATCAGAGGAAGCAGTCTATATGGTAGGAACAGCCTACAAGGGGGTAGCAAACCACCTGGTAGGAACGGCCTACAAGGGTGGTAACAAACCACCTGGTGGTAACAGACCAGGTAGTGAGCCTTTAAGATAGCCTGTTGTTTAGGTAGTTATTGCAGCTGTTGCTTAAGCAGTTGCTTAGGCTGTTGCTTGCCTTAGCAGTTACTTGCTTAAGCAGTTGGCTGCTGGGGCTTGTGCTTTAGCTTTTGGCAGCTGTAGAAGATAATGGTGAGAATAGCTCCGCTTAAGGCAAAGTAGCCCTGGAAAGCAAAGGCTGGGGCCAGGTCGCCCTGATTTGACTTAATGAGCATGCCGCAGATCATAGGAATAATAGTCATGCCGAGAGCAAAGATAGCCTGGAATAAGCCTAAGGCAGAAGAGCGGCGATAGGTCTCAATCCCTACTAAAGCTTCTCCATTAGCAATACAGAAGAGGAAACCCATACTACTACCTAAGAAAGCCTGAATAGCAATTAAGAGGTAGATATTGGTAACAACCATAGTAAGGAAGCAGTAAGCACTCAAAAGGAAGAGAGTCACTACCATAGGGACAGCAGGACCTAAACGCAAGATAAAGGAGGAGCTAGACAGGTAGCTAGAGATAACACAAAAGCCCACAAAGCAAATGGTCATAAGTCCCATCTCAAAGGAGGTACCACCAATCTGTAAGGCTGCCTCATTAGAGAAAGACATAATGGTGCCCATAGTAAGGCCCTGTTGAATGGCGGCAAGAAAGGCAAAAAACCAAATGCGACCTTTAAAGACTACCTTTAAGAGCTCGATAAGGGGTGGACGCTCCCATGGTATTGCTTTTTGAGGAGTTGGGGTTGTTGTTGTCGTAGCCCCCTGAGCCTGCTTATCCTTAGTAGGAGCTGTAGTAGCAGTAGTAGCACTCTGCTCCCTGTCAGTAACAGTAGTAACAGTAGTAGCAGTAGCACTCTGCTTCCCATTGGTAGCAGTAGCCACTTGCTCATCAATGGTAGTAGCAGCCACATTAGAGGTAGTAGCTGTTGGTTCGGTAGTAGCAGTAGGAGCAGGGGGAGTAGCTGCGGCAGGACTATCTGTTGCAGGAGTAGCTGCGGCAGGAGTTGCTGCTGGGACTGGCGGATTATCAGTGAGGCTTAGGGCCAAGATTACAGCTAAAGAGCCGGAGACTATCGACACTGCACAAAGGAAGCCCATGCCGAGATATTGGTATAACACCGCCGAAATGACAAAGGCGACCAGAATACCAATATTATTTGCGGCAAAGACATAGCCTAAGGCCTGCTGCATCTTGTTATGCGGGATATTCTTGGTATAGAGCAGCATAAAGCTCACCCATAAGGCTGAGGCTATGCCCGAGCAGACATTTCCTAAGAAGAAGCCCTCACCATTGCTCCAGAGAATACGGATAATTGAGGCCGAAGCAGAGAGTGCGCAGCCTAAGATAATAATAGGCTTATGCTTGCCTAAAATATCGGCCATGACCCCTACCGGAAAACGGAGGGCCATTTGCATGCCGCCATAGACACCCACAATCACGCCCACGAAATCAGCAGCCACTTTTTGCCCTAAGAGATAAGGGGCACTATTAGGCACATAAACGTATTGCGCTAACCAAAAGAAAGCAATAATAAACAAAAGCTTAGTAGTTTGTGACATTAGATTAACTCAGCACCAACTTCAGCAACAACAACCGCAGCATACTCAATCACTATCCGGACTTACCTTACTTAGCTATAAGAGTGAGGATCTCATAGAGCACTTAGATTGCTCAGAGCACTTAGAGAACTCGGAGCGCTGAGAGCTCTCTTAACACCATAGCGCTTTACATGGTATTAATGGTTTTAACGCTCATAACTCTCATCACATTTAGCGCCATGCTAGCATTAGCGCTACGCGCACTAACTAGTTTTTAGCTAGCATTATTCCCAGCTCTTTTGCTCTAGGCTGGTTTTATCCCGCACTTTTTTACTTGAGACGTGCTGGGGGGATAGTGTAAATGCCGCTTAGTTTACGGCAAAAATCACCAAGCGTAGCACTTTGCTTGTAATTCTTATCAGCTCCATACGCTTAATCATAGGTACACAAGAAAATCATAACGAGGCTTGAGGAGGCGAGGTGTAGTCGTGATGCCAGTTGTAGTTATGATACGACGTGTAGAAGTAATACGAAGTATGGTAGTGATAGCAGGGGCGGGCGTAGGCTCTAATCTAATGACTAGAGTCTAGGCCATAGCGAGAGCTTTTGCATAGTTAGACTAGGCAACAGCGAGAGCATTAGTAAGGACAAGAGCCAGGGTAATGGTAAGAGATGTGGCAATGGCAAGAGTCTGGTAATAGCGAGAACGATGGAGCTAGTATAGCCGCAAGCGATATTAAGCAGCGCCACTGGCTGTGCCACGGCTGTTCTAATACTACGAGAGCTGTACGAAAGCTGTACGAGAGCTGATGGGGGACGGGGTCAGGCTTGCCTTTTGGTTTTTTGGTCGGGAGCGCTGGTTAGGTAGTAGGACAGGTAAGCTTGGTAGGGGGTAGGGTAGGTAAGATGGTTGTCTATTTGGGCGGGGGAGAACATGGCGTTTCGGGAGAGGATAGCTTATGGAGCAGTGGGAGAGCTCCTTTAGCGCTTATATAGGAGAGCTTATTTAGCGCTAGTCTAGGTTAGGTGGCTTGGCTCGGGAGCCAAGCGCTGGTGGTCAGGTAGTTAGGGGATTGTGAAGTGATTATCCTAAGGCTGGAATTTACGCAGCCATAAGATATTAGCTAGGGCTTGCTCGACTTCGCTATTAGGGATACCTAAGACGAGGTTTTTTCCATCGCTCTCTTGAATACTGAGATAGCCCACTTGGTAGAAGAGCGCTGGAAGGTTAGCTAGCATCGTATCAATAGCACTATGGGACTGGTTAAGGTCACTCATGCTAATGGTAAAGGTGTGCTTAGCCTGAGCTTGTTGGACAAAGTCAATAAACTCCTGCTTAGGAACCTTAAAGATCAAATCTTGGAGTAAGTGCGGGAGCGAACCACCGCTATTGATCCAATAGTGACTGTAGCCCTTATGCGGATTATTTAAGAAAGGTAATACCGAAGCAGGGTTATAAACCTTAGTATCAAATTGCCCAGACGTACCAGAGGTTGGACTTACTTGAGCTGGGGCGGTACTAGGATTACCTAGGTGCGGGACAAAGTTATAGCCCTGATAGTTTTGCCGTAGCTCCTCTAAGAGTTGGTCAACGGAATACAGTGTCAAATGCTTCTCGGTTAAGACCTTAGCCGCATGCTCTAAATGAGGCGCAAAGTAGGTGCGCATCTCCGCTTCCGTAAAGCCGGCTAAAGTAGCTCCTAAAGGTGCCAAAGTCAGGTCATGGAAGTAAGGCAGACCGGCAAAGAAAGAGGCATAGTGATGGCTTAAACCGGTGAAGAAGACAAAGAAGAAGCCTGATGCATACTTTTTGAAGGTAGCAAAGAAATGCTGCATGAAACCATATGCTACAGGAAAGAGCCGCTCAGCTTGTGGTCCTAAAGAGTGAGTAAGAGGCGCATCGTAGCTATCGATAATAATCGAGGCATGCATCTCTGATAACTGGGCTAAGACTTGCTCTAACACATATTCCCAATCATCACTCTCGGGTAAAGATATAGAAATTTGTGACTTAAGTACAGCTTGTTTGAGTGTTTGCGAGCAGAGCTCGGCTAATTCTTGCTGCGGCCGTAAAAGGTTATGTTTAGTAGTGAGGTAAAACTCAGATAAATCAAGATAGAGAACCGGTTGTGGCGGCACAGGCCAAGCTTGTGCATTATTACTAAGCCAGGTATGAGGAAAAGCCGTAGGGCCATAGCGTAAGAGGGCCGCTAAGCTAGAGGCAGTTAGGCTTTTGCCAAAGTGCTGCGGACGCGTAAATAAGAAAGAGCCACCTGCTTTAGCTAGATTGGTGAGATAGTAGGTCTTGTCGACATATACCAAAGGACGCGCACTGCCTAAGTTAAAGCTCAAGATGTCCGTTGCCTGGAGCGAGGGCAGAGGGAGGAGATTAACCGTAGGAGGGGTACTATCAAGTTCAGAGTCAAACATTGTTACCTCAGTAACTTTCACCAAGTATAGTCAAAGAAAAAGGTGTATTTAAGGTTGTTGTAGCGAACCTCAATTAGCAATTAACTAGCATTATCCTAACTAACTAGCATTAGCTTAACCATAGCACAGCAAGCAAAGTCAGAGGGTAGTTAGGCAAACCAACCAAGCCACACTCTCTATGGTAAGTTATGGCGTTATAGCATACCTGAAAAGCTAGAGCTAGGGCAGAAAAAGTTAAGATAAAGCAAACTTATTGAAGATAGAACACGCTTACTTAAGCTAAAGCATGCTCATTAAGCTAAAGCCAGCTCTTGCGTCTACCTCCGCTTCTGCCAGGCCTGCATAACTACCGCCTCGCACCGCCACCGCCGAGCTCTGTAGCGCTGCTGTCGCTACCGCCGCTGCTAAATACCCCTGCCTTGCATCACTGCGGCTAGGCGCCACTGCCGCAGCTGAGCGCCGCCACTGCTGACAAGCGGCTTATCTTAGATTTATCCTTGATTAAGCGAGGCGGCGTAGCTGCGATATTGCCTAGGGGTGAGCCCTGTCTTCAGTTTAAAGCAAGCGCTAAAGTGGGAGGCGGAAGCAAAGTGCAGCATGGTCGCAATATCGGCAATAGACTCAGTCGTATCGCGTAGTAGTTCTTGAGCTTGCTTAATTTTTTCTTGGGTAATGTAATCAGAGAGCTTAATGTGCATACTCTGCTTAAAGACCCGCTCTAAATGCGTAGGGGTGACATTCAGGCGCGCTGCTAGCTCATTGACGGTACAAGTAGTAAAGAGGGCACGTGAGACCTGCAAAATCGCATTAGTGACCAGAGGAGGGCGCGGATTTTGATTTTGCTCGCGATATTGCCTCACCATAGTGGCAAAAGCCTGGGCGCACATGGTTCTTAAGTCGAGACATTGCTCAATAGTCTTACATTGTTCGGCGGCTAAAAAGAATTTATCGGAGAGTGCATAGGCTTGCTCTGGCAAAATACCGGCTTTAATGGCCGCTCGTGATACGAGCGAGTTAAGGTTATGGACGTGGTTTTGCATCGAGCGTAGGGGGTCGGAGGCTAAGACCCCAAATTTACCCTGGAGCGGAATACTAAAAGCCCGGGTGACCTTATCAATATCGCCCTCACTGACTGCATCTAAAATAGCTAACTCATAGCGGTATTGGTTGTGGGGCGCATTAAGCTTAATTTCCTTGGTGACTCCTTTAAGTGGTAAGGGAATAAGCTTGTCTGCCTCAGCATAGAGCTGATGCTCATCAGATGCAGGTATTTCCTGATGTACCACAATCTGACTAATCATATCTAACCATAAGTTAGCCATGCGTAGCTTCATGTGCAGCATGGCACTATTGTCCATACCATGCTCCCGATCTTGTCTCTCCCACTCTTGGGTCTCCAGTTCTGGGGTTTCCCGCTCTTGTCTCTCCCATGCGCTACGCGCGCTCTTACTGTAAGTATTAGGAGCAGTGCGTTTTCTACGGTTAGGGACTAACTTTTGTGGTTTGTGTTTAATTGTAGTAGTTACTACCGGTTGTGACTTATTTGCGGTGTTGTTTGGGGCTGATTTTGCAGGTTGCTTGGTTGGGAAAAAGCTGAGATTTTGCTGATAAGAGATGGGGCCAATGACTACGAGACTTTGGTCAGGTAAGCGTACCGCCCCCAAAGCTGTAGGGCTAACAACATGTAAACGGTCACCAATTGCGAGATGGTGATGCTGCGCAAAATGTTCGGCTAACTCATGGTAGTTATAGGACATGCCATAGGGTGAGTATTGTTCCAGGAGTTCCACCGGGATTGCCGCAACCGCAGTTGCGGCTAAAGGAGTGCTTGCGCTAGTGCTTGTAGCAGCTACTGATGCCTCAGCTAATGATGTACCTGCCGCTGCCGCAGCTGTATGTTCTGCTATGGCCGCTGTTCTATCTTTGCCTGTATCCTCTGCCAAGGTCTTGGCTCTATCTTCGCCTGTATCTTCAGCTAAGGCTTTACGCTTGGCTGTATCCGCGGCAGCAAAACTAAGCTCAACTATACTGGTATGCTCGGCTACGCAGGCATGCTCGGCAGTGCTGGTAAGCTTGGCTACGTTGCTTACTTTAGTGGTTGCGTTGCTTTCTTTAGTAGCGATGGTGCTTGCTTGAGTAGCGGTTTTGAACCTATCTTGGGATAGGTGCGAGGTGCTGGCCTTAGTGCTACGAGCGGATGTTATAGTAGTATCCGTGCTAACGATTCGATAGCGATGAATAGGGATAGCTAAAGCGGCAAAGAGGCCACTAATATAAGGGCGATAGAGCACGACAGCCTCCTTAAACGCAACAGCAGTACCTACGCTAACAAGAGCAAACCACAGTAACCACAGAGCCGCACCTAACTTAAACTAAACTTTGCAGCCTAGCGCGAGCTAAGCTACAAGCGCGCAGGCAGCTCCTCAACTTAATAGTTTTACCTAAACCTAACAGTTTTCCCTAAACCTAGAGCAAAGCTTGCTTGCTCGAGAGCAAGACATAACTACCCTTATCTTTCTAGCACCATCTCTAACTTCGAGAGTTTATCTTGGGCCGTAGCTTATTGTCCGTGGGCTTAATTGCCACCATGTTTTTCTTTGGGGTGACTTCAGCTTTTTTTATTTTTATTTTTTTTTCTGGAGTAAGAGGGGCAAATTGGGACTTGGATAGGGAAAAAATATCGTAAATCAGATATTTCTATCTTAAATCTAACCTTAGCACGGGCTGGGGGCGGTGTTCCTTGGACAAGATCACAATTTTGGGCAATATCTATTTTTATGATTAAGGCCATATAGATTAGTGATGTGGGGACATCACTAATGAAGATTTTGTGATGTGTAAATATCTCTAACTAGGCTTTAGTGTTGAGGTTTCATTCACTAAAGAGGCCTCATCCACAAAAGAAGATTTAGCGATTTTTTGCTCTATCTAAAGAACAACTGTAGGAACCATATAGCTAATGAGGTCTGAGCGCGATGATGGTGTTAAACACGTGAATTGCGGTGGCTATATGGAACATCAAACTATGAACTATAGCGCGGGCCAGCATCACCATGCTTGGGCATAACCATGCTGGGGCATAACCGTGCTGTAGCAGGGCTAAGAGCAATAGTTTTGAGTAATAGTTTTGATGTGGTGGAGGAGTTTGTTAATGGCTAATGCAGCTAGTGCCGCTAGTACCCCTAATTCCGGGGCTACCCCTTTTAGTTGCCGTATCTCGTTCTTCTTGACCGACTTCTGTGGCAATTTACTCTTTTGTTTGATCGGCTCTTATCTCTTGTACTTTTATACCGATGTCTTTGGTCTGCCTGTGACCGTCACCGGTATGCTGTTACTCTTAACCCGTATCTTAGACGCGATTGATGCGCCAGTGTGGGGCTCGATTGTTGACCATACCCACTCGAAATATGGCCGCAGCCGCCCTTGGTTTTTATGGCTGGCTATTCCTTTTGCCGTGTCCATGTGGCTCACCTTTACTACCCCAACTTTTCTCTCGGAAACGGGTAAGATTGTCTACGCCGTCTTCACCTACCTCATAGCTGGTATCGTGTACTCCGGTGTCCAAACAGCCATTACCTCTATTCTGCCTAATCTCACTAATAACCATAGTGAGCGTATGGTGCTCAATACTTTCCGTATGGTGGGTGGTTCGGTAGGTGCTTTTATCTCCATGACCTTTGCTTTACCTTTAGTTAAGCTCTTAGGTCAAGGTGATCAACAATTAGGTTTCTCCTTAACTGTCGGCATGTTCGCCATTGTGGTGGTGATCTTACTCTTCTTCGCTTTCCGCCATCTGCGTGAGCAAAATGTCGAACGCAATGTCTCTATTCCGGTTAAAGACTCCATTCGCGCCTTAAAGAATAATTGGCCATGGATTATCTTAGTCTCGGTCAATCTCTTTGTTTGGATCTGTATTAGCGTCCGTCAAGGCACTCTCATTTACTACTGCAAGTACGTCTTAAATAATGAAGATATCACCGCTTTATTAAACGGCGTCTTAATGATTACCTGTCTGATTTCTTTCTTAGTCATGGCCCTGGTCGTGCGCTATACCAAGAAATTTGGTGCCATGATTTTAGGTGCAGTCTTAATTATCATTGGTCACTTAGGCATGAACTACGCTGACTCTAGTATGGCCATGTTAGTTGTATGCTGGGCTATTGCTGCTTTTGGTCAGGGGCTTATTTGTGCCATGCCTTTTGGTATGTTAGCTGATACCGTCGACTATGGTGATTGGATTAATAAGGTACGTGCTACCGGCTTCTTAACCGCTATTGGTTCGGCTCTCTGCATTAAGGCCGGTTCCGGTATTGGTGGCTTTATCCCAACCTTAATCATGGGTAACTATGGTTATGTGGCTAACGAGATTCAAAGCGCTGAAAGCCTCTTTGGTATTAACTTAGTGTTTATCTGGGTACCTATTATCCTGAGTGTGATCATTGCGGTGCCAATGTTTATCTACGCCCGCTATGAGGCCCAAGAGCAACAAATTGTGGTTGAATTACAAAAGCGCGCTAATGCTGAAGCAGCTCCTTTAACTGAGCAAGATTTTGCTGAAGCTAAGGCTCGTCTCGACCAAAATAAATAATAACTACTAACCAAGGTACTCTAGAACTAAGCAAAGCCACGCCAGAACTAAAGCCGTTCTATAAGCAAAGCTATACCAGAAGCAAAACCGTACCGGAACCAATTACGTACCAGAACTAAAGCCACACCAGTACCAATGCCGCTAATCATGCCACCGCTATAAGTACCATGCTGCACCGCAATGCATGGCGCGGCGCAGCACCAGCATAAGCTGAGGGTGCGATCCCAGTATCAGACCGGGGGCTGATATCAAAGTGTTGGCCGGTATTAGGGCGGTGGGCACGGCATCAAAGCGGTGGCCGGCCCTAGAGAGAGACTGGTATGAGTGCGATGTGTGGCTTAGCATTAGCTAGGTCTGCGGTTTAGCAGAGCTAGGGAGGGCTACGGTTTAGCATCAGCTTGGTATGAGGCTCCGGCATCAGATAGGGGCAGGGATTAAGATGTTAGATAAGATTGAAGTTACTTCTAAATTCTGGCGGGAGCGCCAGCGCGTTATTCGTGAGCAAATGATCCCTTATCAATGGGAAGTGATTAATGACTTCCGTCATGTGGCTATTGCCGTCACCAACACCGGTGGTGACAGCTCCGCTTTAGATAGCGATAAAAGCTACGTGGTAGAAAACTTCCTCATTGCAGCAGGCAAGAAGCAGGGTAAGCGCGGGGGCATGGTTTTCCAGGACTCTGATGCTTATAAGTGGTTAGAAGCGGTCGCCTATTCGTTAGAGTGTTTCCCTGATACGGAATTACAAGCTAAAGCTGACCGCTTAGTCGATATCATTGCTGATGCTCAGGAAGAAGATGGTTATCTTAATACCTACTTTACTGTCAATGAGCCTGACCGTAAGTATCAAAGCTTATACATGAGCCATGAGCTTTACTGCGCCGGTCACTTTATCGAAGCTGCAGTGGCTTACTATAAGGCCACGGGAAGCGCTAAGGTCTTAGCTGTAGCGGAGCGTCTGGCGGATAATATTGATAAGCACTTTGGCCCTGAAGAGGGCAAAATTCATGGCGCCGATGGTCATGAAGAGATTGAGTTAGCTTTACTGCGTTTATATGAGCTCACCAAGCAAGAGCGCTACCTGAATTTAAGTCAATATCTCTTACATGTGCGCGGCCAAGACCCTGAGTTTTTCCGCAAGATGCAGCGCCAAGATGTTGCTTTAGGTCGTAAATCGCTCATTCAAGGTCTAGAGATTATGCATCCTGACTTTGATGCAGTGTACTTCCAAAGCGATCGTCCTGTGGAAGAGCAAACTGAGGCTCGCGGCCATGCGGTGCGTGTGGTCTATCTTTGCTCAGCTCTCGCTAGTGCCGCTTATTTAAGCCATGATGAGAAGCTTGCTACCGCTGCTCAGCACTACTGGGACAACATCGTAGGCAAGCGCATGTATGTTACTGGTGCTATTGGCTCAGCCGCTCATGGTGAGGCTTTTACCGCTGATTATGACCTGCCTAATGACACCATTTATGGTGAGACTTGTGCTTCGGTAGGCTTAACTTTCTTTGCGCACTATATGCTCTATGCTGATAAGAAGAGTGTCTATGGTGATGTCATGGAGCGGGCTCTCTATAACACTGTGCTTGCTGGGATGAATCTCGATGGTAAGGGCTACTTCTATGTCAATCCTTTAGAGGCAAATCCTGACTATAGTAAGCGTAACCCAGGACGCTATCACGTCTTAACCCGTCGTCCGGGCTGGTTTGCTTGTGCCTGCTGCCCACCTAACTTAGCGCGTATGGTGATGTCGATTGGTCACTATGCTTATCAAACGCAAGGAGACACGGTCTTTTCTGACCTCTTTATCGATAGTACGGCCCACTTTACCTTAGATAGTGGTAAAGCCACCATTAAGCAGCAGACTGACTACCCATGGGATGGCACCATTACTTATGAGATTAGTGAGGCTCCTGCAGCTGGTCTCAAATTAGCTTTCCGTATCCCGGAATGGGCTCAGCATTTTGTCCTGGAGTATGGTAGCGATGTCTCGCACCTGAACAAGCTTAGTGTCGCTGAGGTACAAGCTCAGGGCTTAGTTAAGGATGGTTATCTCTACTTACCAGAGAATCTCTCCGCCCAATCTCAGGTTAAACTCAGCTTAACTATGGAGCCAGTACTGATCGAGGCTAATCCACTTATTAGCACCGACTATGGTAAACAAGCAGTAATGCGTGGCCCTATCGTCTACTGTGTTGAGGAAGTAGATAATGGTGCTTCCTTACAATGCCTGCACTTAGGAGAGAGCAAAGATCTGCAAGGGCACTTTGAGCCTGAACTCTTAGCTGGTGTATATAAACTAACTACCACAGGTTTACGCCGCATTAATACTTATGCCCCAGGACAGCTCTATCAGGTAGCTAAGCCGGCGCAGTATCAGAACCAGGAAATTGTGCTCATCCCATACTATGCTTGGTGTAATCGCGCTGAGGGTGAAATGCGCGTTTGGCTTAATCCCAAGCCTTAAGCATCAGGCAAATGCTTGAAACATCAAGCAAAGGATTTAAGCATCAAGCAAATGCTTGAAACATCAAGCAAAGGATTTAAGCATCAAGCAAATGCTTGAAACATCAGGTAAAAGCCTTACCCCCACGCTTTAATCTTCATGCTTAAGCCTATGCCTTAAGCCACCACTACACTAAGTGCACTACTTAGCGGAAACTTACATAAGTTGTGGCTTAAGCCAGGTGATAGCTGGAGAGGTGCGCGGGTTGAGCTAAGAGATAAAAACTTGAGGCAAGCAAGATAATCAGCCAGCTCATCCCGCTCTAGTTTTGACTACTCTCTCTAGTTTTCACTACTCCGGCTTGGAGTTTTAACTACTCCGTCAGGTTTTGCCTACTCCGTTTCGGATTTTTGCTAGTCTAGCTAATAGTTTTAGCTAGTATTGATAACAAACCTCCATCTTAAGCCCTAGTTTATTCTAGTCGCGTCATGCGGCTGAGCGAACTGGGGCTTTTTTATTGCTCTCAGCACTAGCGATAGCGCCAAGTATCGGCATCAGCGAGAGTCGTGGGCTTGAGCTAGAGTATTTAGCTTGAGCTAGAGTAGCTGGCTTGAGCTAGAGTAGCCCGTATCGGTTAGGATTATCAGCATCAGCTAGAAGCATAGCTACCATAGCTACAGTTATAAACACCAGCCTCAGTTATAAATGCCTGCCTTAGTTATAAATGTCAGCATCAGCAAGCTCACTGCTTTCCTGAGAGGAGTAGTGCCATGAGAGCACTGGCTCCCTGAAAGGAATAGTGCCATGAGAGCGCTGCTGCCAGTCTGCGATTATGTGGTAGGGGACAATAGTGAGCTGCTATCTTGCTTTGTCCGATCTCTAGGGGGAGTAGTTATCTTGAGATGACTTCTTACTTGGGCTTACGGCAATCGTGGGGCAGCTGCCCTATCTTGTATCACCGCTATATGACTAGAGCTAGCTCATGATATTTTGTGCTGTTTTGATGCTGTTGTGCCTAGAGTTGTTTAGCTACAATGGCAACCCCCAAGCCCCCAGCGCACTAACACCAGCTGCTTTGCGCAAGAGAAATGGTGCTACCCATAGCTAATGGCGGTAGCAATGCGTCAAGCTGCAACATTTGTTGGTAGCTCCTCTCAGTATGAGAGAAGACATAGGCCATGTTGGTGATAGTGCCAACGCTCGTGCCAAAGCTAGTGCCAAAGCTAGTGCCAAAGCTAGTGATATGGGCTACGCTGGCAGCTAAGTTGGCTGCTGTCTCAGTGGCTATGCGGCAGTCAGTTGCGGCGTTGGTGGCTGCGTCGGCGGCTATGCTATTAGCTGTGTTAGTAGCAGCACTGGTCGCAGTATTGGGGATTATTTTAGGTAGAACACCAAGAGCTGAGTCTGAATTAGGCTGGTTTAATTATGAATAAGGGTTTAATTGCTTTATCGCTAGGAGCATTAAGCTTTGGTATGGGGGAATTTGTAGTCATGGGACTACTTCCTTATATCTCCGAGGCTTTTAGCGTAGATATTCCTAGTGCGGGCTATGCCATTTCGGCTTATGCTACGGGTGTATGTATTGGCGTTATTTACATGCTCTTTACCCGTAAGCTTAATCTCAAGCTCTCTCTGATGCTTATCGTGGCCTTTAACCTGATCGGAGCTGGTTTATGTGCCATTGCTCCTAACTTCCCTTTTCTGATTATGGCGCGTGTTATCTCCGGTTTTCCGCATGGCTGTTATTTTGGTCTAGGTGCCATTATTGCTATGCGTATTTGTAAGCCGGGACAAGGTGCCTTTGCCATGGGCGTGATCATTGCCGGTTTAGCTGCTGCCAATTTAGTAGGCGTACCACTAGGTACTTTTCTGGCGCATCTGATTAGCTGGCGTGCTATCTTCTATATCATGACGGCCTGGGGCCTGATGGTCTTATGTTTGGTGATGCTGTGGCTGCCTGATGTCGGCAAAATGGAAGACCATGGCTTTAAGCAGCAATTTAACTTTTTAAAGAGTAAAGCACCTTACCTCGTTGCGCTTAGTATCGTCTTGGCTAATGGTGGTATCTTTACTATCCAAAGTTATGTGAGTCCTATTCTGACAGACTTTGTGGGGGTGCCTTTAGTCTATGTGCCTACTATCCTCATTATCATGGGGGTGGTCATGACAGGTTATAACCTAATTTCAGGTAGGCTCTCTGATATTTTTACGCCAGGTAAAGTCGCCTTTTATCTCTGTATTTCTACAATTACAGCCATGCTCCTGACCTTCTTTTGGGGCAATATTACTTTCTTAGGTACACTCTTAATGATCTATGCCACCGGTACACTCTTTGCTATGTCGGGGCCGCAGCAAGTATCAATTCTGCGTACAGCACCCGGAGGTGAGCTAATCGGGGTAGCCTTTGGTCAGGTGGCTTTTAATTTTGGTAATGCTATGGGCGCTTACTTTGGTGGTGTGCCTATGGAATTTGGCTATGGTGCTGACTCCGTGCTGTTAGTCGCTACTGGCTTAGCCTTATGCGGTTTAGTGTTTATGGGACTGTATATCAAATTCTATGAGCCTGCATGCACGGCACGCTATCTTAAAGAGCAAGAAGAGCGCTATGCTAAAGCCCAAGCCGCAGCTAAAGCTGAACTCACTAAAGAGCAGGTCACGCTAGAGTAACAAGAGCTATGCAGTGCCACGTACGCTCTGGCACTGCGGGGGATCCGCATTACCGCCAACTGCCCTATCGTGCTGCCACCTCTCTGCACTTTGTTTTCGCACTGCTCTCTGCACTAGTACTGCTAATTAAGAGGTTCTGGTAGGGGGGAGTAACTTCCAAAGCTTGTGCTATCTATTGGTATGCACTTTAAGAGTTTAGGAGCTTTTTCTCCTAAAACTACCATCAAAAAAGGATGATCCTTATTTTGTTGCAACTCTAATGCAGATTATGTGGGAGCGGATTAGCCTACCAAGACCTCTTAATTAATAGCACTAGCTCT
>Cebus_capucinus_imitator_PRJNA485217_SSR093__coassemble_531_pt1 | contig 14759 bp, 9 predicted proteins | sample Cebus_capucinus_imitator_PRJNA485217_SSR093__metabat2_low_PE_002 | metagenome-assembled genome bin Cebus_capucinus_imitator_PRJNA485217_SSR093 | reverse complement strand
CGAGTAGCAAGATTCGCAGTAACTACTAATTTATTTTTTGTGTTTCATGAGAAAGGCTAAGCGTTGCGTAGTCTTACTGACTTCTAAGACCTTACTAAGCTATTTTTCTCGGGCTAGCTCAGAAAGTAGCACAACCTTAGAGAAGTCGTGCCAATGTAGGTAGCAGGCTCTCACCTACTAGCTTAGCCTTAGCTGGGTTCGTCCGGAGGGGACTCGGCGTCATGCGGATGGCCTTGGTGTCATGCAGATGAACCTTGGCGTCATGCGGATGAGTCTCTGATTTTTTCCTTATTTCGCTCTTTGATAACGGAGGAAGCGATAAGGTAAGCCCGATTGTACTTGGTTCTCCTTAAGAGATGGCTCAATTACTTGGGCAAAGCTTTCAGGCTGCGGTGCAGGGGAGCTAAAGTAACTGGCTGCTGGCTCGGTACTTACCAAAGTAAAGTCCTTTTGTAGATCGACTTGCGGAAAAAAGGTATCGGCATCAGGGAAACGTGCGCCAATTTCCGTTAGCACTAACTCATCACAAAGTCCTAAACCCTCATTAAAGATAGCAGAGCCACCAATGAGATAAATATGGTCATAGCTAAGAGGCTGAGGCTCGCCCAAGGTGCTATCTACCACCCCCATCCCCTCGCCATTAGCCCCCATGCCATTACCTATCATCCCTGTCATCGTCTCCGGAGCATGAGCTATAGCAATAGCCTCCGCTAAAGAGACCGCTACAGTAACTGACTGGGGTAGATCTTGAGGATGAGAGGTCACGACGATATTACGGCGCTTCGGTAAAGGCTTACCAATAGACTTGTAGGTACGTAAGCCCATAATGACACAGCTTCCCGCGGTTGTGGCCTTAAAGTGCTTGAGGTCTTCTGGGAGGTACCAAGGCATAGCGCCTTTTTCACCAATAGCTTTATCTAAACCTAAGGCGCAGATTATAACGACCTTACACTGGTCAGCAGGATTATATAAAAGGGGCATGACACGAAACTCTCAGCAGTAACAGTTAAGACAAGCTCAAAGAAAAGAATGGTAACAACAGGAAGGAAACCAGGATGGCAACAGGCGCCGCTCCGCGCCACCACAGCGTAGCTACAGCTTAGCTACAACGCAGCTACAGCGCGAGGCTTAGTAAGGGAGCGTGGCGCCGTATGCCGCTAGATAGCGCCAAAAGGCGACAGGGTGGTTAGTACCAGGGGCGGGAGTACTTTATCAGCACTTTAACAGTACCTTATCAGTACTGTAGCAGTGCTTGAGCAGTACCTTATCAGTACTGTAGCAGTGCTTGAGCAGTACCTTTTCAGTGCTTGAGCACTGCTTAAGCAGTACCTGATGCGTACTTTAGGCGTACTTTTGCAGATACTTACTTCTGGTAGATAATCTCTACGCCCTCATCTTCATCGAAGTCGTCATCGAAGTCGTCATCGAAATCCTCAGAGACGTCAGACTTGATGGTATTACCGGTAACTGGATCTTTGAGCTTGCTCTGACCCTCAGTCCAAACAAAGCTATCGCCCTTGTTTTCTTCGCTAGCCGCCGCTTGCTCTTCAGCTTTTACGCGATCAACTAACTCTTGTAAAGCATAGGTGAGCTCTTTGGTCTGATGCTGTTGTAAGGCCGAGATCATAAAGACACGCTCCGGACGGTGCTCTAAGCTAGAGGCGATCTTATCTAAAAGTTTAGCGCCTTCACTTGCAGCATCATTAGCCTCACTATTACCGTCGATTCCCCCCTCTAAGAGATCGACCTTGTTTAACACGAGCCAGCGTGGCTTCTCATAAAGGTCATGGGCATACTCTTTGAGTTCTTGCTCGATCACTTGGGCATTACGTACAGGATCCGAGCCATCAACTGGCTGCGCATCAACTAAGTGTAAGAGCACCCGGCAGCGCTCCAAGTGACGTAAGAAGCGATGGCCTAAACCCGCTCCTTGTGCTGCACCCTCGATTAAGCCTGGCACATCGGCAATCACAAAGCTCTCGCCATCACCGGTCTTAACCACACCTAAATTAGGCACTAAGGTAGTAAAAGGATAGTCGGCTACTTTAGGACGAGCTGCTGACACCGAGCGAATAAAGGTTGACTTACCGGCATTAGGTAAACCTAATAAACCCACGTCTGCTACTAATAATAGCTCTAAGTCTAAGATACGACGCTCTCCTGGGGTACCATTAGTCTTTTGCCGTGGCGCCCGGTTAGTCGAGCTCTTAAAGTGAGTATTACCTAAGCCATGGCGACCACCTTTAGCCACACGGAGTTTTTCCCCCTCAACCTGTAAGTCGCCTAAAACCTCACCAGTTTCCTTATCGGTGACACGCGTACCTACTGGCACTTTTAACACTACGTCCGCACCACGGGCACCAGTACAGTCAGCGGACATGCCGTTTTGACCACGACCAGCTTGGTAGAACTTAGTAAACTTGTAATCGACCAGGGTGTTTAAATTAGTGTCAGCAATTAAGTAGACATGGCCGCCATCACCGCCGTCACCACCATCAGGACCACCTTTAGGGATGTACTTTTCGCGGCGGAAGCTCACCACGCCATTGCCACCATCACCTGCTTCTACCCGAATGGTAGCCTCATCAACAAATTTCACTGCTTATCCTCACGAGAAAACCAAGTAACGATGACCCCACCTACCCCTAGCACCGCCAAGCAGCGCTAAGCGTCGCTAAGCGTATTGCCCGGCGCCAAGCAGCGCTGCCTGGCGTAAAACATATAGACATACGCTAAGAGTGTTACCTTGCCCCAATCTCTGAGCTAGGTCTGAGCTAGGTTTTTAGCTATCCTCTGAGCTAGGCTCTGAGCTAGGCTCTGAGCTAAGCTAGAGCTAACCATGCCTGGTGGGATTAAAAAGACAAAAGGCCCGTATCATAACTTGGAGAACCACAGGGGAACCAAGCCTGACACGAGCCTCAGGTTTCAGTAAAACTGAAGGAGCAAATCTGCTAAAACGCCGGCTTAGGCAGCGTCGGTAGCAATGATCTGCACAAACTTACGACCCTTAGGGCCGCGAGTAACGAAAGAAACCTTACCAGTCTTCTTGGCAAATAAGGTGTCGTCCTTACCAATACCAACATTCTCACCTGGGTGGAAGTGGGTACCACGTTGACGAACAATGATGCTGCCTGCGGTGACTAACTCGCCAGCATAACGCTTAACACCTAAACGTTGCGCCTGGGAATCGCGGCCATTACGTACGGAACCGCCAGCTTTCTTGTGTGCCATTGATCCTTATCTCCTAAGCAGTGATACCAGTAATTTGCAACTCGGTGAACCACTGACGGTGGCCAGTGACCTTTTGGTGATGCTTACGGCGACGGAACTTGACGATCTTGACTTTCTCGCCAGCAACCTTGCCTAAAACCTTAGCGCTAACCTTAGCACCCTCTAAGTATGGAGTACCAACCTTGATGTTAGTGCCATCAGAAACTAAGAGAACCTTATCAAGCTCAACAGTGCTGTCAACTTCAGCATCTAAAAGCTCAACACGAAACTTCTCGCCTTCCGAGACTTTGTGCTGCTTGCCACCAGTAAAAATAACTGCGTACATGCTCAAACTCCGTTTGAACGCAGGAGTTTGTGCTCCCGCTCAAATAACTTTTCTTGCTTACAAGGCATATCAACACGTAAAGCTAAAGGATAGCAGACTTCTACGAAACACTCTGTAAGCCAGTAAAGAAGCAAATCTAACTTAGAGACTAGGCTTAGATTTTAAGCTTAGAGTCTAAGTGTAGAGTCTAAGCTTAAATGCAAAGCTTAGAGTCTAAGCTTAACCTTTACTGTCCCGCCAACCAAAGCGATGACTAATACGCTTGGGGGGATAGAAGCTTAAGAGGCTTAACGTGAGTCTTTTAAGTAGGTAAGTAGAGTTTTTTAAGCTTATATCTAAGCTTTGCTCCATACTTAGCTTCCCTGTCTCAAGCCCCAACTAAGGCTCACTTTAGTTCTAAGGTCAGGAGGTCAAAATCCCAGTCCTAATTCTCGACCCAGAGGTATAACGTTCACCCGGGGAGATAACCTTAGCCATATTGTAGGAAAAACTACTCTAGCTTTTCGACCAAGAGCTTGACTCGCGAGGACTCAAATCCTTGTAAGGCTAATGATGAGCGCATATTCTACACACTCAACATCATGAAAGTCAATGCAAGTAACTTTCAAAACTTTATGAGTCTACTACAAACAAAGGCACCTGTGAAGTCCCCCTACCTCAAGCATCACTAAGGAGCGCGCCTTAAAGTAAAGGAGCATCTTCCCTGGAGATGATGCTACTTAAGCTCATATTGGAGAGAGAAAACCCTGATGTAAAGTGGACTTTTATTAGTGACATGGTACTTAGTATAGCTATTACCACCACAAGCAGGCATAAAAAAGCTTGGCTCTATTATGCTAAAACCATCACCTTCGCTTTACTTAGCACAAGATATATCCCTTATCTTGAACAAAGATAGGCTAAAAAAGCCATTCTAGTTGAGAAAAAGCATCTTAGCTGCATGCTGGTGAGCATTTCTAGGCACAGTTATTTAGAGTAAAATAACGCCTATTGTCTGAGTTCTAGGCTTTTGCCTAGACCTTACCTAGATATAAGCACTCTAGACTAGGAAACACTTGATAAGCTAGGTTAGTGCCTAGCCAGAGCTGAATTCCTCAGCAGAGGTTAGTGCCTAGCCAGAGCTGAATTCCTCAGCAGAGGTTAGTGCCTAGCTAGAGGGCTAGCTCCTAACAAGATGGCATAAGACTAGCTAAGCTAGTTTTAGGCCTAGCCATGAGCTAAACCTAGGTAGCTCTTAAGTAAATGTAGCTAAACGTAGCTAAATATAGAGCTGTAGCTCGATATAGTTAAACATAGCTCAAGCTAAAAGTAGCTAAATATAGCTTGATATAGCTAAAAGTAGCGACAATGTTGTGCCTCTCCCCTCTTTTATAAGGTGATAGGCTGTTTTGATAATTCCTCATGGAAAGACAGAGGTATGAGGGCTCCGCTTCGGCCTGCTGTTTTAACTTTGTTTACCGCCTCAGTGCACATAGTAGCAAGGACTTAATATGGTGGCGCAAAACTCAACCCCTAGCGATTTAGCCCCAAATACTAATCCGTCAATCGACGCAACTTCTCAAGTAGCTCCTGCCACAGATGTTGCTTCTGCAGCTGAGGCTACGGTTACCGCTGCTACCACAGTTGATACTGCGATTGCTGCAAATTCGGCGGTCGCAGCAAATCCTGCACTCGCAGCTAATTCTGCTAGCGGCAAAAGCGACATCATTAGCTCCGATATGGAGAAGATTGAGAGTCTCCTCCGCACTACCTACTCTAGCCATTACCTGGAGACTCAGGTTAATGCTATGTGTATGCATGTGATTAGTGCTGGTGGTAAGCGGATGCGTCCCCGTCTGCTCATGCTTGCAGCTAAAGCTATTCCTAGCTTTAACGAAGAGCGTGATGCGCAAAATGTCTATCACATTGCCGCCGCTATTGAGATGCTCCATACTGCCACCCTAGTGCATGACGATGTGATTGATAAGGCTACCACGCGTCGTGGGGTCACCACCTTAAACGATACTAGTGGTAACCATCCGGCCGTATTAGCAGGTGACTATCTCTTTACCCGTTGCTTCCACTTACTCCAGTACCCACGTAACTTTGATGTTATTAATGCGGTCAATTACACCTTAAGTGAATTAGTAGTAGGAGAACTCTTCCAATTAGAGCATGAGGGCGATCTTAGTTTGTCGCGTGAGGGCTATTACCACACGATTTACGCTAAAACAGGCGTGCTCTTTGAATTAGCCTCTTCAGTAGCCGCAATCTTAATCCCAGAGCAACAGCACCTGATTCCTCACCTCAAAGAATTTGGCCAGCAATTAGGTATCGCATTCCAAATCAAAGACGATATGCTCGACTACAGCGCTAATGCAGCCGAGTTAGGAAAAGACCCAGGTACCGATTTACAAGACCAGCGTATTACCTTACCGGTTTTGGTAGCCTTAGAGAGAAGTAGTGGAGCTGCTAAAGAAGAACTTAGTAAATCAATTACTGAGGCTAACTTAGAGGGCGTACGGGCTGCTATTGCGGATACCAATGCTTTAGAGCTCTGTCAGCAAGAAGCCGAGCAAGCAGCAGCTAAAGCTATTGCAGCCTTAGATGTCTTGCCTGATTCTCCATATCGCCAGGCCTTAATCGCTTTAACCCATAAAGCCGTAGCCCGCACCCACTAGCATCTATATGACAGGGCAGCTCCCCGCAGCTCTGAGCAGCCGCTCTAAGCCGCTGCTCACGGCTCCCCTGAGCCCCAGCTGCTTACGGCAGCCCTGAGCTCCAGTGCCGCTACTCCATTCCTAGCTGCGCCGAGGCTCTAAGCCGCTGCTCCAAGCCCAGCAGCAAAGCTTTCTCCCCTAGCTTGGCTTAGGCCAAGCTAGCAGCTGCAAACTCACTCAGACGCCGCGCCCTCCAAGCCCATAAGCACCATCAATTTGGTAAATCTGCAAGCATTGCCAATTCACAAGCATTGCAAATCCTTAAACCCACAATTTGTACTAAGGCCCAAAGCGCGCAATTCCTTAAGCTTATACTTACGCATGTAATCTTAAAACAGTGCACATATCCCTACTTTACCGCATTCCGCGCTTGCGCGCCGCTTACGCACAGATCCTCTGGGCTCGTACCGCCCTCTACTTTGCAAGGAGATGCGCTAATTTCTCCTTAGCTTTAGCTATAAACTATTCCTCTTAGCAGCTTTTCTCTTTGCACCTATAACGTGGCTTATCCTGCCCCTATCATATTTTACCCCTGATCAAGCTTCACCACTATGAGCTTATTTTTCCCATAAATAAGCGAGAGCAAGCGCGTATCATATGCCTTTAGCCGCTGCTATGTTTATATTGTAAAATCGTGATAACACTCACAATAGCTTATAAGCTTAAGCTAATGATCGCCTTATAATATTAGCCATAGGTTCCTAATGTTCTCTAGTTCTGCAAAACTAGATTAGTCATCTTGATCTCTATTTCAAGGAGTTGGTTATGCAAGGCATTGGCACTGCTCTTGTATTGGCTATAGCTTTTTGGAGTAATACCACTCTAGCTAATTTTGATCTCCCCGAGCCTACTAAGGAAATCTGCACCAACGCTAAATTTATGAGCTCCTTAGGGCATCGTATGGCTACGCTGCACGATAGTAATGAGCTTTTGCGTCACAACAATTTCATTATTCGTTGTCGCAATGTTCTCGCGCCTTTCGTTAATAATTCGAGTGGTAAATAATCTTTTTAGTTACCAATATATAGGCAAAGGTACTAAAGATAGAGCTCCATGGCGTTTCGGGCTAGGCTACTAGCACGGAGCGCCATGCGATAAATCCTGTTTTACTCTGAAAAAAGTCAGAGTAATGTAGTGGTCTATAGCTCTGTTACGGTTCATCTCAATTGACTCAGACGCGTAGCCCCTGGCTGAATACGTGTTCTTTTGTCTCGTCCCTACTAAAGTTTTCTTTAAAACCACTTAGCTATCTTAGCGCTAGAGCAAAACTGCTACTAAGCGATGCGCGCTACCAAGCGCTGCTTACTGCGCTGCTTGCTACTAAGCACTACCGCGATTAAACGCTGCGCGCGATTAAGCTAGCAAAGAGCCTGGTGCAACATAGCTAAAGTAAGGGCGCTCTTTTCTCGCGTGCCTAAAAAAGTAACTACTACCAATCTCCCTCCGGCTTGAACCTGTTACCCTGTCAGCCACTGCGATTTAGCCCACTGCCTTACCGCCTATTTGTAGCTAAAATCCGATATTGAAGCTAATCTCAGCGCAAAATCTCCTATCCTACAGTGCCTAAGTAAGCTCTCCTCCACATGGACACGACTTATCTGAGGTTTTGCTCCTTTCCTTTGCTAGCCCTAGAGAAATAGCCGAACCAGGTCTTATAAAGCAAGGCAGACTACGCAACGCTTAGCTATTATTTCGTAGTAATTGGGTTCACTTATTAAAGATGTAAAGGTAGCTACGGCCACTAATGAGCTTATCTCATGGCTTAAAAAGGCGATCGCCACAAACTTGTGCCAATATGGCTCTTAGCAAGCTAGGCTTAAAAAGATGCGAGGGCTACTAGACAAAGCTCGTAAGCCAACCTCTCGGCTTGCGTGAGCTCACCTTAGCTGGCCTAGTGAGCATTAGCAGGCATAGTGCACATTAGCGAGTATAGCCCGCATTAGCCGTAGTGAGTCGCATTAGTGAGCATGAGCACACGCTAGCTGGCAGAGCACACACTAGCTAGCGTAGTGCGCACGCATTGGTGAGAGGAGCAGACGCTAAGAGTGAGTTAACTAAAGTGTGAGGAAGAACAAGAGAGATAAAGAGCAAGAGAGAGTGTAGGGGTGAACACAATGTTGGGGGGTAGCTAAAGAAGATAAGTACGATGAGGGCAAAGAAAAATGGGGAGCGTAAAAATGATAAAGAGTCTTCACTAGTTAGGTGAGGACTCTTTAATGACGATTTGGAATCAGTATATTGACCCCACTAAGAGGTAATTGCTGTGCTGGTCGCGTTCTAAATTACGCGAGCAGACGCTCTTGGGTACAAGAACAAGCACTCTTGGCTACAAGAGCAAGCGCTCTTAGTGTGAGCATAAAACTTTATTTACATCAGTTCTGCTACGGTTGTACCTGCAAACGTACCAGCGCTTGGAGCTGAGTGCGTGCCCGCCGCTTATGCTGCTATGCAGCGCAAGCCCCCAGCTTAGTCCGGTAAGGCTGCTTTGCAGCTGAGGCTGGTAAAACCGCTTAGGCTGCTTTGCAGCTGAGGCTGGTAAAACCGCTTAGGCTGCTTTGCAGCTTAAGCCGATAAGGCTGCTTAAGCTAATAAGGCAGAACTAGAGAAAATTGTCGCAGATAGGCGCACTAGAATAAAGACGCCTTATCTGCTGTTACTAGCTATTTTAGCTAATCCTTAGACGAATGGGTCAGAGAGCATAATGGTTTGCTCACGATCTGGACCAGTAGAAATGATGCTGATTGGAATACCAGCTAAGCCCTCTAAGCGACGGATATAGCGACGAGCATTCATAGGTAAGTTGTCAAAGGCAGTAATACCTACAGTAGACTCTTTCCAACCTTTCATGGTCTCGTAAATTGGCGTGACCTGCGCATACTCGTAAGCAGCTAATGGTGGTAAATCCGAAGTAGTGCCATCTGGTAACTTATAGCCGGTGCAGATCTTAATCTCATCCATGCCATCTAACACATCAATCTTCATTAAGGCTAAAGTAGTTAACGAGTTAATGGTAATGGCACGGCGCATTGCTACGGCATCATACCAACCCACACGACGTGGACGACCAGTTACGGCACCAAACTCAGCACCACGATCCCGAATACCTTGACCAATTTCATCATCGAGCTCAGTTGGGAATGGACCGCCACCGACACGAGTAGTATAGGCTTTGCAAATACCCACGATGCAGTCAATGTGACGAGGACCAGCACCCGAACCAGTGCAGCAGCCACCTGCTACGGTATTAGAGGAGGTGACATATGGGTAAGTGCCATAGTCGATATCGAGGAAAGTACCCTGAGCACCCTCAAAGAGTACCTTTTTATACTCTTTACGGGCATTATCTAAGATAGCAGAGACATCAGCGACCATAGCTAAGAGGCGCTCACGTACTTGCTTGATCCCGTTTAAGATTTCCTCGTAAGAAACCTCTTCGGCACCTAAGTAATTCTTTAAGATAAAGTTACGGTACTCGATCAGGTGCTTTAACTTCTCTTCAAAGAGAGGCATATCGTAGAGGTCGCCGACACGCAGACCACGACGAGCTACCTTATCTTCGTAGCAAGGGCCAATACCACGGCAAGTAGTACCGATAGCATTCTTACCGCGCTTAGCTTCAGAAGCCTTATCAATGGCAACGTGCACTGGTAAAAGAAGCGAAGCCGCAGCCGAGATCTTAATACGCTCTTCGACATTAGGCACACCCGAAGCATTAAGCTCAGCAATCTCACCAAACAGAGCTTCAGGAGAAACCACAACGCCCGAACCAATTAAGCATAGGCTATTGCTATGTAAAATGCCTGATGGCACCAGGCGTACTACCACCTTTTTTCCATCAACCACTAAGGTGTGACCAGCATTATTACCGCCCTGACTCCGCACAACAATATCGGCGTGGACGGTTAACAAATCGGCGATTTTGCCTTTACCCTCGTCACCCCACTGGGTACCGAGCACTACCACATTATTAGGCATTTTCTTCTCTCAACACGATGCAGACTGGAATTGTACTGCCCACAGAGTAAAGCGGCTCTGCCTGGCCTATTCCAGGCCAAACACCATGCTCTTGCACAGCCAAAAAACCTTTTAAGTTTATCCCAAATTAGCTCATTTGTCAGCGTTTATCCCTGTCTTAGCCCACATAACTTTAAGCTTAGCGCATCTTTATCACACTTTTGCTTTGCAGTAGGACAACTAAGCTAGCTCATAGCTCCTAAATTTACCCTTTTGGTCTCAACCCACCACTATAATCCACCACCATACCAACCACCCTACTCACCACCATAACCAACGCACCCATACCTTGCACCAATAAAAGCAAAGACTAATGGCTAAGCCCTTTGCTAGGGTACTTAGCCAAGAGCTCATGAATCTAGAATGCCTCACCACAGTGAGGATAGGAGCTCATGCTCAAGGTCGCTTGGCCAGAGCTAGAGCTAGGCCAGGGCCAGAGCCAGGGCCATAGTAAGCTAAACAGGTAGCATCGCGCCTAAATTCTTGCTTTGGCAATGACCAACAAGGCATTTATTTCACGATATATAAGCCTTTTTCTATGACAACCCTCATCTTACAAAGTAAATTTACGATGCTGGAGCTTGGTAATGATTATGGCTTGTCTCTAGGATAAATCGATATTTAGAACCGTCCAATCCACATTGGCACGCCTTCTCTGAGGTTTTGGTACTTTCTGGTGCTTTACTTTGCTAGTTCTAGAAAAATAGCTTAGTAAGGCTTTATAAAGCTAGGCAGCCTACGCAAGGCTGAGCCTTTATTTAGTAAGAATTATGTGCACTTATTAAAGATGTAAGGATAGCTAAGACCGCTACTAAGCTTATCTCTTGGCTCTATCACACAACCTCCAACAACTCGTGCCAATGTGGTTTTTAGAGCACCAACAAAAAACCCCCAACTCTCGGGAGAGTTGAGGGCTTATAAGCTCAACAGCTTTACTAATTTATGCGCTATCGTGCCTGATGCTTGTAGCATCTGCAGGGCCGGAGCCTCGCCAGCGGGGCTGGAGCTGAGCCAGCTGCGCTGGAGTTGCGCCAGCGGCGTTAGCGGCACTAGCAGTACCTATGAGCGCTTAGGCTTATTAGTGGCTAGTGCCTTTAGGATTATTGAAGAAGCGGAAGAACTCGCTATCTGGCTCTAAGACTAAGGTATCAGTACCCTTAGACATAGAGTTCTTGTAAGCATCCATCGAGCGTAAGAACTCAAAAAGGGCAGTATTTTGCGAGTAGGCTTTAGCATAAATGCGGGTAGCCTCAGCATCACCCTCACCCATGAGGCGACGTGCCTCACGCTCAGCGGTAGCAATCTTCACTACTACCTCACGATCGGCTTGCGCCTTAATGGCTTCAGCTTCGCGACGACCTTGCGAACGGTGTAACTTAGCTACGGCGTCACGCTCAGCGCGCATACGTTGGTAAATGGAGTTAGAGACCTCAGGAGGCAGATTGATTTGCTTAATACGCACATCCACAATCTTGATACCTAACTCATTGGAGCCCTTACCTAAATCACGTAAGGCATTTTGCATTACCTGGTCACGCTTGGAGCTGATGATAATGCTATCTACCTCTTCTTTAGGCTCTTCTGCTTTATCACTGCTCACCTTAACCGTATCGGAGCTTAAGAGCTGAGTCTCACTTACCGAGTTAGTTAAGCTAGAGTTAGCTAAGCTCTCGCGGGCACTAACGCTATCAAAAGAGCTCTCATAATCACCATAGACGCCCTCTTTCTCTTGACCTGAAACGATCTCATGAATAGTGAGACGACCAATTTGGCTACGTAAAGAGTTGTTGATACGACGACGTAACAGCTCCTCAGCCTGCATGATATTGCCACCAGCAGTAGTGAGGTAGAAAGTTGATGGTTCGCTAATCTGCCACTTGACGTAAGAATCGATAATTAAATCTTTCTTCTCTGCCGTCACAAAGCGGTCAGCTCGGGCACTTAAGGTTTGGATACGAGCATCTAAGACGCGCACTTTATCGATAAAAGGAATCTTAAAGTGTAAGCCTGGCTGCGATACCGCTAATTCCGCCTCAGAATTACGTACCACCTTACCAAAACGGGTGACAATACCGACATTACCCTCGCTAATCACAAAGAGCGAGTTAAACATCACGAAGACCACCAGGATGACGACGGCTAGAACAAGGTTGAAAGTAGAGCTGCGCATTTATCTGCTCCCCTGACCGTAGCTATAGCCAACCGAGCGATCGCTAGCGCGCCGCGTGGTGCCAGTGTTGTTATTAGAAGCTGCTCCTTGATTGTAGTAAGGAGTAGTACTCGTGGAAGAAGTAGTAGTGCTAGTAGTAGCAGTATTACTCTTAGGCACGGCACTAGGCTTAGTAGTATTACTGTCATTAGTCACGGCATTTTGCGGTGGTAATGGTAAGTAAAGCACAGGATTAGAGCCCTCTGGAGTATCAATAATGACCTTAGAAGAGTTGCCTAATACTTCCTGCATTGTCTCTAAGTAGATACGTGTCCGGGTAATCTCTGGTGCGGCATTATACTCAGGTAAGATCTGCTCAAAACGAGCCACCTCACCTTGCGCATCTAAGACCACCTGCGAGCGATAAGCCTCAGCTTCTTGGCGAATACGTTGTACCTGACCTTCAGCCCGTGGTAACACTTCGTTAGAATAGGCTTCAGCCTCACGTTTAAAGCGTTGCTCATCCTCTTGTGCCGCAATAGCATCGTCAAAGGCTTCTTTCACCTCATCAGGAGCACGCGCTGGGAGGAAGTTCACGTCCACAATGGTTAAGCCCATCTTATAAGGCTCAATGATGGAATTTAATAACTCACGAGTATCTTGACGCACCCGCTCACGACCCGAGGTCAAGATATCATCCATCAGGGTATGACCAATCACATAGCGTAAAGCACTATCAGTAGCCTCCATCAGCGAGTTATCTGGGCTAGTTACCGAATAGAGATATTGGAATGGGTCGGAAATACGATATTGCACATCCATTTCCACAATGACCACATTCTCATCCTCGGTTAACATCGCACCCGATGACTGAATGGCACGCACTTGCTCAATATCGACCATGTTGACTTGGTCGACACCAGGAATCTTCCACTGTAAACCAGGATCTACTACTTCGTAGAACTTACCAAAACGCAGTACCACGCCACGCTCTGCTTCACGTACGGTATAGAAACCAGTAAAGACAAAGACCGCGACTAAGATAATGACTACACCGGTTAACAAACCTTTAAAGGTATTGTTGGCTTTAAAATTACCTGAGCCTGATCCTTTCTTATTACCTCCAAAAATGCTTTCCGCCTTTTTGAAGATTTGCTCGAGGCCATTGTCATTATTGCGGTGCTGACGCTGCCAGGGATCGTCATTATTGGGAGAACCTGTACGCGGTTCATGCTCTTCACTATTCGGGCGAGGATCCTTTCCCTGTGAGCCTCGCGGCCCCTGGTTAGGTGGATTCCAACCCATGGTCGAAATATTCTCTTTCATCAATAACTCGCGTCAGCTTGCTTAAGTTAGCTTAACTATCTTCCTAGGTTTACTAAAGCTTAGAAAGCTTAACTCCCCTAGCTTTAGTACTGTTACCAGGTAATGGTAAGCTCTAAGACCTATCCTAGCCTTAGGCTAACTCAAGCTTACCGCATGTTTAACCCATACTCGCAGGCAAGAGTACTATCTCACAGCAAGAGTACTGTCTATCCTTGCAAGTTTGATCATAACCAAGCGCCACTCTTTGCCTCCCCCTATCACTAGCCTCTATCGGAATTAACCTCATAGTGCCAGGAAGAGAAGATAGTAAGCCCTGAGTTTTGCTAAGTTTGATCGCAAACCACTTTGATAAAGTAATAGGACTTATTAAGAAGTATGCTAACTATCAAAGCTAGCTCTAATGCTCTAGCTATGCCCCCCACAGCTGCGCCATAGCCCCGCGGCACTCTACCGCAACAGCGAGGAAGCCCCCAGCGCCACTACATCCTAATGCGTGGCCCACAGGCGCGCCACAGAGCAGCCAAACATGCATCATGCACCATGCACCATGCACTAGGTGTGCATTGCTGGTTAAGCCTCGCTTATTACTAAGCCTAGCTTATAAAGCATGTCTGCCTTAGTTATCTACTAAGATAAGTTCTATCTAAAAAAATCGATATGCCGCTAATGACATCCTTGTAACTACTCTCTCCTACCGCAACTAAGCTTAAATCAACCTCACCAAGCACCACATCTGTAGATGTTTAAAGATAATAAAGGCTAAACACAGTCATAAGCACCAAGTATTACTCTTATCCTCTCATTAACTTAAGCACGATGTTTCTCTAAGTAAATAGATCCAGGTGCTGCTTTAAGGTCGTACTACCCTAGCACTTATAAGGTAGCTGTTTTTCCTCTCAAGTAGAGCTACATACAAGGTAAGTGTAATAGCACACAAAAGCTAGGCGTAGTAGCACATACAAGCTAGGCGTAGTAGCACATACAAGCTAGGCGTAGTAGCACATACAAGCTAGGC
>Cebus_capucinus_imitator_PRJNA485217_SSR093__coassemble_527_pt1 | contig 14785 bp, 3 predicted proteins | sample Cebus_capucinus_imitator_PRJNA485217_SSR093__metabat2_low_PE_002 | metagenome-assembled genome bin Cebus_capucinus_imitator_PRJNA485217_SSR093 | reverse complement strand
AGCATATGCTGTACGCTTAAAGTTTCTAGGACATAAGCTACTAGCTAGAGGTTAACCTAGCTATTGGTAAATCTAGCTATAGATGAACCTAGCTAGAAGCGAACCCGGCTATAGGTAAACCTAACTAGAGGTGAATCTAGCTGGAGGTTAACCTGGCTATATGTTAACTTAGCTAGAAGCGAATCTAGCTAGAGGCGAACTTGGAAGTTTAAGCATTTATCCTTAGGTAATAGGAGAGCTACGATAACAAGTAGCTTGAAATGAGCTTAGTCAAGGATTTATACATGTCAGATATTTTTGAGCGCATTGGCGAGTATGGTATCGTTCCTCTGGTAACGGTGGATGACCCTAACGATGCTGTTCCTCTTGCCAAGGCTTTAGTGGCAGGTGGTATCCCTATCGCTGAGGTTACTTTCCGTACCGATGCCGGTGGTGAGGCGATTAAGCGCATGGCTAAAGAAGTGCCAGAGATTATTGTTGGCTCTGGTACTGTGCACGATATCGACCACGCTAAAGAGACTGTTGATAATGGCGGTAAGTTCGTCATTACCCCAGGCTTTAACGCTAAAGTCGTAGACTGGTGCGTCAAGAACAATGTGCCAGTATGCCCTGGTACCGTCGTCCCTTCCGATATTGAAGAGGCGATGAATTTTGGCCTGAAGGTGGTGAAGTTCTTCCCTGCCGAGGCCTATGGTGGCATTAAGACCTTAAAGGCTTTAGCTGGTCCATTTGGCGCGATGAAGTTTGTGCCAACTGGTGGTGTCGGCCCTGCTAACTTAGCCGAGTACTTAGACCAGCCTAACGTCGCTGCTGTTGGTGGTAGCTTCGTACCTCCAGCTGATATGGTCAAGAACAAAGATTGGGACGGTATTACCCGTGTTTGCAAGCAGATCTTAGACAAGGTCTATGACTTCAGTGTCGGCCACGTGGGTATTAATGCTGGTACTCCAGAGAACGCTAACTCGGTTACAGATAAGTTTGTCGAGCTCTTCGACACCGATAAGCGTGATGCCGGCCTGTCGTTCTTTAGCGGCAAGCTGGTGGAAGTGATGAAGAACCCATTTGTGGGTGCTAATGGTCACATCTGCGTCGATACTCGTGACTTACGTCGTGCCCTGGCTATGTTAAAGCGTAAGGGTGTCGAGTTTGGTCAAGAGATTTATGATGATAAGGGTAAGCTCATGACTGTCTACTTAAAGGATGAAGTAGGCGGCTTTGCTCTCCACATTCGTCAACGTCCAAAGGCTGCTAAGTAATTAGCCTAGTTTAAGACTACGCTAAATGGCAGCGCTTAGTTAGGGCTTTTCTTAGCCTAAGTTAAGCCCCGGCTGAAACTTAGCCTCAGCCAAGTCTTGGGCCGAGCCTCAGCTAAGCCCAGGCCTAAACTTGGCATAAGCTAAGCCTAGGTCCGAGCCTAGCTCCAGTTCTAGCTGATAGCTAGGCCATAGCTTTAGCAGAGAGCTAAGCGCAAGGCCTAATCGAGAACTAGGGTATGCCTCTCTTTAATAAGATAGCTCTCCTGGTGCGTAGATTAGGGCGCACATAAATGAAGCTCTACTCCGGTTACGGAGTAGGGCTTTATTATTTTTAAGAGAGCTACCAGCCGGGTCTTGCCGTGGAGGAGATACTCCTGCGATCACCCACATGGACACGAGTTCTGGGAAGTGGCATTACCTAGCCAGGAAATATGCTCAGTGGTGGCTTAAGCTACCTTTACAGCTTTAATCAGTGCCTCCAATTATGACGAAATAAGAGCTAAGCGTGGCGTAGTCTGCCTAGCTTTATCAGAGCTTACTAAGCTATTTCTCTAGGGCTAGCTTAGGAAGTAGCAAAAACGCTGAGAAGTCGTGCCAATCGAGGTGCCACCAGGCAGTGTTAGCTAGGTTGTATCACCCTGGCTGTGTCAACCGGGCTGCATTAGCTAGGTTGTATCAACCAGGCAGTGTCAACCAGGCTGCGTTAGCTCGTAGGCCTAGTATTATCTGTTACCTGTAATCTCAGCCTACTGACCTCTGTGGTATAAGTTCAGTGATAGATTGAGTTTAAGCCTAGTGTTATCTGTTACCGGTAGTATCATCCTACTTAGCATTGTTAGCTAAGGGCAGAGGAACTTATGGTTTAAGTGCAAGAGTAGCTTGGGCTTATGCTTTGGTCTAAGCGTACTATTATCTGTTACCTGTAGTCTGAGTACTTGCTGTGGCAATGACCAATAAGGCATTTATTTTACGATATATAAGCCTTTTTTTGTGGCACCAAGTTCTTACAAAGTAAATTTACCATGCGGGGACGGAGGAAGGATGACGGCTTGTTAGTAGGTAAAACTACTGGGCCCGTCCCTGCCGAGATTAAATATGGCCAAGTTGATTGCCAAAGCAAGAAGTACAGCAGTAGCTTGGGTCTAAGCCTACTATTAGCTGTTATCTGTAGTCTTAGCCTACTGGCCTCTGTGGTATAAGTTCAGTGATAGCTTGAGTCTAAGCCTAGTGTTATCTGTTACCGGTAGTATCAGCCTACTTAGCATTGTTAGCTAAGGGCAGGGGAACTTGTGGTTTAAGTGCAAGGGTAGCTTGGGACTATGCTTTGGCTTATGCTTTGGTCTCAGCTTGGGCTTATGCTTGGGTCTCAGCTTGGGCTTATGCTTTGGTCTCAGCTTGAGCCTATGCTTGGGTCTATGCTTACTGTTTTCAGTGCTCGTAGTAGAGCGGTACCATTGTCAGTAATGGGGTAAAGCGATATAGTAGGGATAAAGAGCTTGTTTATCAGCTTTTAAGCGGAAAAATGAGCTTTTTTTTGGGGTTAGCAGATTGCTGTTATTACTTGTGAAAAGAAATACGTGACACCTTAGACCCAGCAGCTATGACTCCATTACTTACAAGCAAGCTGCACCAAGTGTCACATATATCAGTCAACGAGTAATAGCAGTTGGCATATTGCTGTTAGCATTTAGCAGATTACAGATTAACAGATCAAGGTTAGGAGGTGAGGTTGATGGCTCATGATTTAACTTGGCATGAGGTAATTGGCCCTTTAAAGGAGACTGATTACTTTAAGCATGCTCTAGCTTTTTATGATGCGGAAGTAGCGGCAGGACAGCGCTGTTTTCCCCCACGTCATGAGATTTTTAATGCTTTTCGCCTTACCCCTTTTCAAGACCTTAAGGTTGTGATCTTAGGGCAAGACCCTTATCATGAAGAAGGACAGGCCATGGGCTTATCTTTCTCCGTCCGTCCTGGTGTTCGTGTTCCCCCTTCCTTAGTGAATATTTACAAAGAGCTCTCTCATGATATTCCTGGCTTTGTGATTCCCCCACATGGCTGCTTAACCCCATGGGCTAAGCAAGGTGTCCTCTTGCTTAACTCTATCTTAACGGTACGAGAGGGCGCAGCGGCGGCTCATGCTAATCAGGGCTGGGAAATCTTTACCGATAATGTTATTGCTAAGATTAATGAGTATAGCGAGCATGTCGTGTACTTACTCTGGGGCTCTAAGGCTAAAGCCAAGTGTAAGGTGGTAGACCGCTCCCGTAATTTAATCTTGGAGTCACCTCATCCTAGTCCCCTCTCGGCTTCACGGGGCTTCTTTGGTTGTCATCATTTTTCTCAGGCTAATGCTTATTTAGTATCCCAGGGACGAGATCCTATTGATTGGCACTTACCAGAGACTATTCCAGAATCTGACCTTAACTTTGCTTAAAGCGCCTCATGTGTTTTTGGGGGCATGTTGCTTTGTTGTATCTATGGAAAAGACAAATAAAAAAGCCCCACGATCCTACCAATTGCGGTAACTGGCTGACTAGTGAGGCTTTTTCTTGGCCTTAAAGTAGTACTGGTATAGTACGACTAAGGCCCTGTTTATAGTGCTGTTTCTGCTTGATGCTACTGCTTTCGCTTTATGATGCTATTTCCGCTGGAGCTTTAGTCTCAGACTCAAGAGTCTGAGGCGCGCACTATGCTACTGAAAACACAGCTCTGGTGTTAGCACTAGTTAGGTATTAGCACTAGTATAGTGATAGCACTATATCTGGTGTTAGCCCTACTCTAGGGTTAACCGTGGAGCGGTGATAGCTTAGGGCCTCAGCACATTAGCTTACTAGCAGGCGTAAGCAGACTGTATAGATAACAGAGCTAAGAACTAGTTTTAGTTGCTTTATCTCTCTTACAACCACACCACCAAGCATAGTAGTGCGGTTAAGCGCGGCTAACCAGAGCCGTACTTATGCTATCTGAGCCCGGTGCGCATCTAGCTTGAGCAAGCTAGGTTGTGCTAGCGGCTGTTCTCATCAAGCTGGGCCTTGAGTCTCTTGGCTTAAGAGCGTGACGGCCTAAGCTTACTCATACCTCTGTCGCATAACTCTTAGTTAGAGCCTCCTTATGGGCAAGATAAGAGCTAGCGCAGCGGAGCAAAGCAGAGTCATCGTCCCGATAGTGAGACTAAACACTCTGCCTTACCAAGTTGAGCTGGCATCCTCCCCTGGAGACTAAGCTGTCTCTAGGAGAGGAGTACGGTAGTTAAGAGCTATGGTGTTAGCTCAGAGGTATGTTGAGGGGAGCAAGAGGTACGGTTATTCCCAGGGAATAGTTGTCCTCGTGGAATTAACTATGGTCCCAGTGCAGTTATTATTCTCGGAAAATAGTAGCTCCAGAGCCATTATTGTCCCAAGGTAACTCTTGTCCTATTGCTACCATGTTGCTTACGTCCGGGTGCTACTGTGATCACCGTAGTACGGTAGTAGTATCGCTGGTATAAGCTTACTAGCTGAGCAAGCTCTGGCTTTTGCCGGGGCGGCAATCTTCTCTATTAGCTCACCCTGCTGCTCTTAAAGAAGCAGGGCTGGAGTTTTGTAAGAAGAGAGCATACCTAGCTTATTTGAGCGCCAAGCTGATGCGCGCCGGGGGAGGAGCGATACTCTAAAGTAAGAGTACTATCTCCGCTAAGCCAAGCTTACGCTTAGCCTAGCGCCAATCTCGGGCCTATCTCTCAGCTAAGATCTTATCTCTCTCTGAGATAAGAGCTCACCTAGCGCTAAGCTTAGTTCTCCTGAGAGCATAGGCGCGTGCCGAGCTTTAAGCTCAGCGCTATGGAGAGCACCGGCGTGTGCTTAGCTTTAAGCTCAGCGCTATGGAGAGCACCGGTGCGTGTTTAGCTCTAAGCTCAGTTCTCCTGAGAACAAAGGGGCGTGCCTAGTGTAGCACTAAGCGCGCCCCTCGCTCTGTTAGCTCTCATAGCCCCGCTTAGCGGTGCTATGTAGCACATAAGCCTCTATCTTAGAAGACGAAGCGAGCGTTAGCTGTGACACCAAAAGCATCGGTATTGGTGGAACCAGTGTAGTTCACGCCTAAACCAAAGCTCAGGTTGCCATTTTGGGCAGCCACACCTAAGGTAGCACCATAAGTGAAGTTATCAACCACTTCGCTAGTTAACTCAGTGTAGAGGTTCTCGATACCATTCCAGTACAGTGTACCCTCATTCTCATCATCACCGAAGTTACCGGTTAAGGTGATATCTAAGGTTGGCTTAATCGACCAATCAGCACTGGTGAAGTCCTTGGAGAACGACACACCTACAGGGATAGAAAAGACATTGATACGAGAGGAGTCATAGCCGGCAATCACATCGCTGCCCTTAATCTCGTAGTCCTCTAAGTCAATCGAGGTATAGCGTAAGCCTACATGTGGAGCGACATCAAAGCCACTGAGGTTCAGGTTGTACTGACCGGTAACACCAATGCTAAAGGTCTTGCTATCAAAGGAAGTAGTAACCTTTTCAAAGCTGGTGTTAGCTTCAACATCGTTATCAACTACGGTATAGGTGAGATCGCCTACTACCGAGAATTGGTTCATGCTAAATCCAGCATAGAGACCAAAGCCATAGTAGTTGAAGTCATTGGAGACGTTCTCGGCGGCGCCATTGCCGTCAGCATCACCACTACCTACATTGAACATAGCACCAATGCGCAGACCATTAGCTAAGGTGTAATCACCACCTAAAGCCACGCCATAGAGGTTAATATCAGCGCCGTAGTCTAAGCCCTCAGCGGCAAAGCCGTCGGAGTCCTGCTTCTGGTAGATTGGGGTAACCCATAAACCAGTGCCCTCACCATTATCAGCATAGGTTAAAGAGCTCTGAGCAGCACCGACACCGAAGCGACCCGAGATAGCAGAGCTGGTGTTGGCACTAGCCTGTAAGGCAGTCTGCGTAGCACCACCATAAACACCTAAACGGGCAACAGTTTCCGCCGCGGCACCATCATGGCTGTTAATTGAGTTAACTACATTATCTAAGAAGTAGTTATCTGGACGGTTGTAAACCACATAAGTGGTTTTGCCATCTGCATCAGTTACTTCTTGCGCAAAGTACTTGCTAGCTTCTTTGTCTGTCAGCTTAGTACCATTGGCCTTAGTATAGTCTGTGCCATCAAATTTGATATTGGCCGCGACACCATTGTGTAAGCGCTCGACCTTATGATCGGCCTTGTCACTGTTTTCCCAATCAGCATCGTTAGCTACTACACTGATTAAGGTGTACTTAACAGGTTCCGAAGCTTGAGTAAAGGCAGTTGGGACAGCATCCCGGTTCAGCTTGAGCTTGTTACCTGTATATTTGGTAGTACCATCAGCAGCTAAGGAGAACTGTAACAGACCATTCAGCGTGGTTACCTGTAAGGAGCCTTTATTATCGGCACTATTGAGGGTAATACCATCATTGTCCGCGTCATCAAAGAGGTAAATCTCATCTTGGCTGGTATAGCCCGGGCCAATTAATAAGACCTTAGCGCCATCGACGACATAGAGCGAAGCGTTTTGAGTAGCAAAGTCAAAGGCCGGACGAGCAGCACCATTGTTATCCTTAGCATTCACGGCAGCCTCTTCGCTGACGGCTAAAGCACTATGTGCTCCGATATAACCGACATTACCAGTGGTACTAAGAATGGTCTTGAACTCATCAGTAGAGGTAGCAGCGACTGCTTTTTGGTAGTCCGTATAGGAGAGGGCATCTGCAACCACAATCTTACTGTCAGCTGCAATATCTAAAGCCTTAGCTGCATAGAAGATAGCACCGATATCACCATCTGCACTATTGGCAAGGGAACCGGTATTTTGATCAAAGAATTGGTCAAAGGCTGACTTTACTTGCTCAATAGCAGTGGCCTTACTCTCAGCATCATCAGCTACACCAGCAGCAAGGACGGAGTTACGCAGTACTACTGCATCACCATCTAAGATACCAGCTTCATTACCAGCAGTTAAGGTGTTAGAGGAGTCTACACCAAACTTATTAATGGCAACGATAGTGGCGCCCTGACCATACTCTGGGTCAGCAAAGAGAGTGGAACCATTGAGCTTTAAGTAATCTACAGTGAGATAGCCATTAGAGCTTGGATAAGTGGTACCATTCGCTTCTTCAACATCAGCACCAACCACTAACTCCTTACCATTACTCATGTTAATGGTAGTAGCTTGCAGCGAACCACCCTGGCTTACTTCAATATTGCCCTTGGCGGTAATAGTGGTAGCCGTGGTAGTGCCGCCAAAGTAGGTATCACCAGTATTGAGGGTTACCTCAGTTAAGCGGTTATTACCGGCTAACAGCGTGACGTGATCCTGGCCAGCGCTGCTATCACCAAAGGTGGCGGTGCCGGTAATAGTGAGGTTACCCGCATATAAAGTGTCACCCGAGACGGATAATTCCTTAGCGGTAATCGCACCGGTCTTAACCCAATTGCTGGTATCACGCCACGTATCATCGTTCTTGCTGATACCAGTAGAAGCGAGATCGCCCGTGAGGTAAACACCCTTAGTTGTCTCTAAGCTGTCATCAACTAACAGCTTAGCTGCGTTAACACCATTGGTAACCGTGGTCTTGCCCGCGATAGCAACTACAGTATTTTCGCCAGCGGTTAATTTAGCGAGGCTAGTGACAGCATCACCAGAAGACTTAATGGTTAACTCAGTTTGTGCTGTGTCACTACCTTGAGTCAGATTGACATTATTAAGCTTACCGCCATTCTCTAAGACCACATGAGCGCCCTTAGCAATAGTGGTTTGGGCAATAGGGCTAGTTGGGGTAGAGGTATTAAAGATAAAGTTGCCTTGGCCCTTAGCGCCCTGGCTATCGCTTAACACACTGTCGCCCAGAGTAATCGCGGTAGTGCCGTCAGCCACCTGGATATTACCCACGTTAGCGGAGACATTGCCAGCTGCTACTTGCTCAGCTGTGACATTAGCGGTGGCATGTTTTTGTGCATCAGAGGTAATGTCCTTGATGCTGCTGGTGAGGTCGTTATACTTAGCAATCGCGCTGTACTCGATAACACCATCAGCATTTGGAGTTAAACCTTGAATGCTGGCCTTGCCAATATCGATGTAACCATCCTTGAGGGCACTACCCGAAGCATCAGTACCACCGTTGGCAGCATCATTAACAAAGAGGGCTTTACGTAATTCCTGTAAGGCTGCGTCTGATAAGGTGGTGCCGTCAGCAAAGCTTAATTGTAAGGTGGCGTACTCTTTTAACTTCAAGACATTAGAGATGACTTTGGTGCCATTAGCCTCATAAACTTTCACCGTGTCACCTGAAACAGTGATGGCCTGCGTAGCAGCGTCGCCTAAAGTAATGGTGGCGTTACGACCTGTGGCGGTAATATCAGCTGTGCTACCAATGTTAATGCCATAGGAAGCAGGAGTAGCGCCAGCATCACCGGTAGATGCCGCAGTGTACTTACCCGCGATAGTGAGGCTACCGGAAACTTCAATTTTGCCGTTAGTCATGGCAAAGGTAGTGGCATTAAAGGTAGCGTCATCACTCAGAGAAACCGAGCCACTGGCCATAGTAAAGTCAGTAGTAGCAAAAGCAGCGCTATTACCTACTGTTACTTCGCCACCTGACATGGCAAATTTGGTGGTGGTTAACTTGGCATCGCTCTTGAGTTCAACCTTATTTGTTACAGTACCAGAAGCTACAGTAATAGTGCCGGCAGTGAGCGATGTCTGGTCAGTGATAAAGTCGAGAGTATCTCCCTCTGCATCTTGGTAATTTTCTGTAGAGCCAATAGTTAAAGTAGCAGCCTTGGTAAGCTCGATGTTTTTAGCCGTCCAGTTACCATAAGCGACATTTAACTTAGAACGATCGCTATTATCTTTACCGTTAAGCTGTAAGTCGACATCGACGGTGCCGGTAGCATCAGAGGTGGTATAGGTCTTTAAGCCATAACCATAGCTGTCGGTATTCTTAGTGATAGAGCCTAAGTTTACGGTAGCACCGGAGCTAGAGCCATCGCCTAAGACAATCTTATTACCGTTACCAGCATTGTTAGAGGTTAAAGAGGAGCCAACCGTTAAGACACCGCTCTTAATGGTAAAGGCGTCCTTACCTGTAGCAGTGGCAGTAGCATCAGCCTCTTGGTCTAAGGTAAAGGTATCCGCAATCAGACTGCCACTAGCACCTAAGTTTAAGTTTTTGCTGGTAGAGTCAGCAGTTAACCAGAAGCTATTGGCCTGGATCGTACCACCAGCGCCACTAATAAGGACTTTATCAGTTTCACCGTTAGATTTAGAGCCAGAAGCAATCTTATCGACAGCTAAGCCCTGATTCTGGTAGCCGGCCACGGCGCCATCAATAGTTAAGGTACCGCCACTTAGTAAGATACCCGCGCCACTGTTAGCACGAGCGCTTGCAATATTAAGAATATCGCCTAATTGAGAGCCGGTAATCTTTAACTCACCGTTAGAATTAACCTTAATGGTGGTAAATTTATCGGTACTATTCTGGATGTCTAATGTACTACCAGTGAGATCTAAGAGAGCGGTGGAACTTAAATCCTGGTTACCAGGGGCTTTGAACTTACGATTACCGTTACCAGCAATGGTAATGGTATCATCTTGAGTATTCTTTAAGGTTAACTTGCCCGTCAGGGTTAAGCTAGCGTCGACACCAGAACTACCGCTACCAATAATGAGTGAGCCACTGTTAAGGGTAATGTCATGGCTATCGGTATAGTGACCACCAATAATGCTTAATTTAGCACTAGCACCAGAGATATTTAAATCATCGGTAATCGAGCCAGAATCCGCAACGGCATACTTATTTTTGTCTTCAGCATCGTAAGGGTTAGTGATTTCCTTAGTAGCGTTATACTTATGCTCAAAGTCGACTAAGAAAGGAGTAGCACTATCCTGAAGCTGGTAGACATAGCTCTTAGCCTCGGTCGAGGTTAAGCCAGAGCTGAAGCCACTATTGTCGTAGTCAGCGCTACCCAGGGTAATGGTCTCACTAGCTTTGACCTTAATCTTAGCACCGAGCTTCTTGCTCACGGTGAGATTAGTACCCTCAACAGTGGTGGTGTTGTCTGCTTTAATCTTGTTAGCAGCAGCAGTACTATCAAAAGTCAGGCCGGCCAGGTCGACAGAAGTGGTGTCACTGAGCTTAATGGTACTCTTCGTGACATCGATTTTAGATTTAGCGGCAGTAGCAGTGACATTTTCTAAAGCAGAAGACCAAGTTGAGCCACTAAAGGTGATGCTGGTTTCTTCACCTGCTGTGCCAGCTGCTTTAACCGCAGCAGCATCTAAAGTAACTGAGCCTGCACCCGAGAATTTAACTGTACCCTTACCTTGTAAGGCATCTTTACCAGTAATACTGAGAGTACGCTCAACTTCAGCGTCATTAGCGTCTGTGATGCTGGTGTTAGCATCGGCAAATGAGAAAGTAACGCTACTACCACTCTTTGCTTCAACATCACCACCAGTAATGCTACCGGAGACCAGATTTACTGTTAAGGCTGCACCAGAACCATTAGAGTCTGAGTCAGCAGTTAACTTACCGTCATCCATAGTGAGCACGGCGGCATTAATGGTCTGTGTAAAGCCCGAGCCCGAAGACGCGGTAATGGCAGTACCGGCCTTAATATTAAGGGAGGTCTGTTCAGCCAGCTTGCCTGCGGCTAAGGTTTTACCGAAAACAGCTTTGTTACCTAAGGTTACGACAGCATCTCTATCAGAGGCACCAGTTTTACCAAGGGTAATGGTGCCGGCACTTAAACTGCCACTACTAGTGCCACCTTTAAGCTCTAAGGTACCTTTGGTCAGGTTAACCTCTTTAACCGTTAAAGAGGCGGCAGTGCTCGAACCATCAATAGTGAGTTTGGTATCAGAGGCGTTACCAGTGGCAGCGATGTCTAAAGTAGCCTTGCTTGCAGAGGCAGCAACACCGGTAATGGTGTTTGCACTACCACTGGTAATGTTTAATTTGGTGATATTGGTGTTGTCGCTACTAGGAGCAGTAGTGACATTGATTTTGGTATAGGTGTTTGCAGGATTTTTGTCTTGTTCATACTGCTCGCCAGTAAGAGTAATATCTCCTGAGGCGCTATTCCATGCACTGTCGTCAAACTCTATATCCTGTGAACTAGCATTCGCCACAGTAGACATACTGGCTGTGGTGACAATAGCCGCCGCGGTTAAAAAGCTAGCCAGGGTGGCTTGCTTTAGGATGGAGCGATATTGCGCTAATAAAAATTTCAGCGCGTTATTAGTTTGCTTCATTTGTGTGATCTTGCGGCTCCTTTGGGGAGCCTTTTCTTGTGATCACGGGCCCAGAAAGCAACACTGTCTCGACGTGGCGCGAGGCTCTGTGTTACTATCTTCTTAGCTTATCAGGCAAAATATGCCTGACTGGTTCTCAGTACGGGAGAAACTGTCCAGGTATCGTCCGTACTGAGTTAATAGTTAGCGCTAGCGTCTCCTTTCTCCTTCATTAGGGCAAGCCAAAGGCTTGCTTTTTTTGTTCTTACTCTCTTTAGCATGCTTAGAGCAGCTTTAGTGCTGCTATCCCTTTCTCTAGCATGAACGATAAGCTCTTCTCGCTCTAGAATTGCAGGAACTGCAATCTCTAAGTTTCAGCTCTTGCATGGACTGCAAAGATCCAGCTCTCGCATGGATTGCAAAGATCCAGTTCTAGCATGAAGTGCAATGTTTCAGCTCTCGCATGGATTGCAAAGATCCAGTTCTAGCATGAAGTGCAATGTTTCAGCTCTCGCAGAAATACAAGTTCCTGCTGCGGTGTTCCTCGTCCCTGCTCACGGACGTTATCTTAGCTAGTGCAGTGAATTACCTTATTTCATCCTATCCCTGATAAAAATAGAGGCTGGTCTTATCACAGGCTTGATCTGCAAGGCGCAGGCTAAAGCTGCAAGGCGCAGGCTAAAGCTGCAAGGCGCAGGCTAAAGCTGTAGTGCACAGGCTTAAGCCGTAATGCACTGGCTGTAGCTGCAATGACTAGTCCTAATCTCATCATCGGCCTTATCCCATAGGCCGGGTTTAAGTTGGGCTCGTCAGCGGCCATGACATAGATTATCTTAGCAAACAGGTGAGCTTAGCTACCGGAGTAGTTAAGCTAGCACCAGCGGTTATGCTTTGCTTTCAGGAGCGGTTATGCTTTTGCTCTCAGATGCCTGAGCTCGTATACGAGCTAAGCTTGCAGGTGAGTTTTGCTCATATGCTAGTTTTGCTTGCATATAAGCTAGGCTTACCTCTGGCTTGGGCGCAGGTGAGGAGCGCATAGCTGGGCAGAGATAAGCTAACCTGGCTGCTAAAGCAGTCGGTCTCATGGCGCTAGGCAACATAATGCTAGGGTAGTGAGAGTAAACGAGGTTAAGAGAAAAGAGCTTTACTGAAGTGAAGTAAAAAGGAGGCGGGGCGATAACTATACATAGCTATGCCCATGATAGGGTTAATGATAAAAGCACTTTAGCGCGGTAACAATATCTTGAGCGCCACCGTGATTAGCTGGTAACGCTCAGCTCTTGTTTTCTTGCTTTATCTACTCTGGTAAGCTCTAGCCCCTAGTTAAGGACATAAGCCTAGTTAAGCTCTAGTCCCTAATTTAGGGACTGTTGCTTCGGTCATACCATAGTAAGATAAGTAAGATGCCCTATAGTGCAGATAATAGCAGGAACTACACCTTATCTCTTACCTCGAGGTTAGTCGAGGTTAAGTCGAAGTTAAGGTCTTTCCTGCAAATTTGGTTGCTTGTTAAAGGTCTTGGTATAGCAAGTACTATTACCTGTTTAGTAACAGTTCCTGCTGTTTGCGATATAGCCAAGACGTTGCGGGATATAGCTACTATGAGCTGCTAGTGCTTGGTGTCGATGTAGAGTAACTGCTTTTCAAGATAGTGCCCTCAGCCTTAACATCACGTTAAGACAGAGATAAACCAGTGGCGCTATCTCTAGTGCTGTGAGGAAACAAGCACGGCAGAGCTCACACTAGCACAGGTGGTTCCTTTACTCACGGCGCTATAGCCTCATCATAAGAGTTTGGAAGTTTAACCAGATAAACTAAACAGTTATTCTATTAATCAGTACTAACTAATGGTAATACCTACATTAGTGAGTTGATAGTTTAGTGGTTACATTGTGTAAGCCACTTTTGCTTTCTCTTTAACTTCTAATGTCAGATATTTGCCTAAAATATCACTGTTGTTTACTTGGCTCAGCTCATACTTGAGAGTATAGCTGGGGGGTTGAGTATCTGAGCTTTGCGGTTGCGGGATAAGTGGGTTTAGTATAGATATGACTAAAGAGAGTCACAGTTAGCTAACTGTACTCTACTGTTAAGGCTCTCCTGTTATAAGGAGATTACATCGGCTATATGCAGGGCAAGATACTACTTTATCTTTGCTAGGCCCGCTGTGCGGTTAGACTAGTGCCTAGTTTTACCAAAGATATAATCAAGCCTGCGCCATAAGCGCCTTAAGATGGGAGATATAGCGTCATCCCATGTTACTCAGAGGTATGTCAAACGAGCATACTAAACAACTACAATGCTGGGTATGCTGTTTTAGCTTCTCCAGAGAGGAAATGCTGGGGAGGCTAAGGCAACTGAGCCTAAATCAAAGTATCATTGTTTTTGAGCGTTGCTCAGGTTAACCACGTCTGAGATTAAGCAAGTTAGCTAAGCTTATGCTTGTTAGGACTAACTAAGCTGGGTGAGCATCGCCTTGCTCTATGTCAAGAATAAGGTTTATGAGCAAGTGGCCGCACGGCGATATTATACCGAAAAAAAAAAAAAAAGACACATTTATACTGGTAATATCTGATTGATTATAAAAATTATCCTGATTTCGCAAAATTACGGAGAATTTTGGTAATGCTGTTCAAAATACTGCCACTGCTTTTGCTCAAAACAACGAATTACATTACTACCTAGTCTGTGTAAAAATGGCTGATAACTACCTAAAAGCAGATTTTTTTTTGCAGCAGTGTCAAAAGCTCAGTGGTAATTAATGAGCGTATGCTGCTGCCATTAATAGTGTATTATTCCTGTTTTAAGAGGCCCAACCATCATGAAGTGTAGGCTAAAGGAGCCCTATCATCAGGAAGGGCAGTCTTAAAGGAGGCTGACCTGAGCTCATAAACAGTTGGCTTTCTGTCCCTACTTCTTAAGTTGGTTCTTCTTAAGTGTTGTATCTTAGCAAGATGCATGGTTAGAAGTTATGAGGGAGCGTTCTTAAAGCATAGGCTTATCTTAAGCCTTTAGGCTATGTAAGTAATATTCCTGCTATGATTTTTCGCTTAATGCCGTTTAATGATATGTATGGTGAATGCAAAAAATAATGCTACATTGCAGCATCTGCGCGCTTATTGCCCCATAGATAGATGGTATGCAAAGTGTTATCATACCTTTGGCTTTTACTATAACCCACATTGGCACGACTTCTCTGAGGTTTTGGGGATGTTCTTTGTTAGTCCTAAAGAATCCTAGAAAAATAGCTGAGCACGGTCTTATGA
>Cebus_capucinus_imitator_PRJNA485217_SSR093__coassemble_520_pt1 | contig 14942 bp, 9 predicted proteins | sample Cebus_capucinus_imitator_PRJNA485217_SSR093__metabat2_low_PE_002 | metagenome-assembled genome bin Cebus_capucinus_imitator_PRJNA485217_SSR093 | reverse complement strand
GGCAGAGGCAAGATTAGCAAGGCAGAGGCAAGATTAGCAAGGCAGAGGCAAGATTAGCAAGGCAGAGGCAAGATTGGCTGGACAAAGCAAGCTTAGCAAGGCATATACAAAATCAACAAGGCAGATGCAAGATTAGCGCGATTCTAGGCGTCGATAATTACCACAACCCAATCACGACGCCCATAAAATAGCAGTAGGAGCAGGAGGAGAAAAAAACTATGGCGCAACGCAGAGCGCAGCAAAGTACATGGTGGCAAATGTCCTTAGCTCTTATCCGCAGATGCATGTCCGGCAAAGCTCGAGGAAACATTGTGCCTGAACACAATGCTACTAAATCCAGTGCGAGGAAGCCAGATGCTTCTAGGACAAGTGTTACTGAGCCAATTGTTACGAAGCCAGGCGCTAATAAGCTAAGTATTTCTACGCCTCATAGCTCTACTCAAAGAGGGCACTTCTTGGGAGCACTAGGACTTAGCTTACCTCTCGCTCTCGGCATGGTCCTTAGTCTGACGCTTAACACTGCTAAAGCTACTCCTCAAGAAGCAGATTTTTTACGCCGCGTAGCCGAGCAATATATTCTGGCGCAATTCCAACACCAAAATAACGATGTTAAAATCCAAGTGCAGGCGGGTCGCTTAGATGAGCGCCGTAATTTCAATGGCAAATGCGAGGGCTATTTAACTGCCGAACTGCGCGGCAATGAGGTTAAAAGTACCTCTCAGGTCATTATCAATTGTAGCCAACCGGGTAATACTTACTCGATCGTTGTCCCAGTACGTGTCACCATGCTCAACATGGGCTTAGTCGCAGCTCATAATCTTTCGCGAGGTGCTCGCATTACCTCTAGCGATTTAGAGCAAATCTATATCGAAGAAACCGCCAATCTTTCTACGGCTGTTTCTGACCCTAATATTTTAGTAGGCAGCCGTCTCAAGCGTGATATCAAAGAGGGAGATCAGATCCGCTCAAGTGATTTCTGTGTCGTCTGTAAAAACGATAAGGTCAGTATCATCGCCCGCAGCCATGGTCTTTCGCTCAAAACCTCTGGACTAGCTTTAGATGATGGTGGCATTAATCAATCAATTCGGGTACGCAATCTCAAGAGCCAAAAGATTATCTCGGGTGTGGTCACGGCCCCCGCACAAGTAGAAGTAGTCTTCTAGTAGCAAGAGCAGCCCAGATACCAAGCTCCGCCACGTGCATCCTGCTATATGCAATGCATTCTGCTGCGCCCGCGGCGCTGCATACTTTGCTCTCCCTCTGCCGAGCTCTCTGCTACGTGCTATGCTGCGCGCTCTATTACACACTATGCCGCGCGCTCTATCCAATCTGCATTACTCCTATCTGCCTGAGGTCGTAGCCTTTCCTAAGGTTCGACTTGATGTCTATCTTATCCTCTTCTCGCTGCTACTTTGCTGCTATTCCCTATATTGGCACGATTGCTCTGAGGTTTTGCTCCTTACTGAGCTAGCCCTAGAGAAATAGCTGAGAAAGGTCTTATGAAACCGGTAAGACTACGCAACGCTTAGCTATTATTTTGTAACTATTGAGTTCACTTTTTAAAGACGTAAAGGTAGCTAAAGCCAATACTAAGCTTATCTCATGGCTAGGCAAAGCAACCTCCACAAACTCGTGCCAATGTGGGTATTCCTTGCTACTCCTTGCTACTCCTTGCTACTCCTGGCAACTCCTTTTGCTGCTATTCGTCTTGCAGCTTTGCCGCTACCTCTCTTGCTGTACCCATACTGGCACGACTTCATTTGCGGTTTTGTTACTTTTATTTGCTAGCTATAGAGAAATGATTTAGTAAGATTTTAGTAGTGGCTAAGGCTACTCAACTCCTTAGCCATTATTTCGTAGAAATGTAGTTCACTTATTAAAGAGGTAAAGGCAGCTCAGACTACTATGGAGCTGGTATAGATGTTTAAGGACATACCCGCTAAAAACTCGTGCCCCTGAGGACTGTAATGCCGCCGGCAGTTAGCCTCCCCCTATCTAACTCTTGGTTATACTCTATCCTACTGCTGCAAGTGATATTTGGTGGCGTCCATTCCATTAATCCTAAGCCTCAGATTCCCACAACCATTCATTGCTCCAGCAACAATGCTACCAAGTAAAGCTTGCCCACGCTTTCAAGCTTAAGGAAGCTTTATGCAGCTGCAAAAACTACACTTGAGGAAACTCTATGCTTTTGCGATAGCTACGCTTTTGCGATAGCTAAGCTTTAGTGCCGTGAGCCTGAGTAGCGATGCTTTATTTTTTTTTGCCTTAAAATGGGGCATCAGTAGTTTTTACTGTATCTATGAATACCCGGTAAAGCCCGAGAACAATGCGCTTTATAAGGTATTTTACTTTTGCTTAGCAAAAAAAGATCATGCCTCCCCTTTAGAAAGTATTAATTGTTCCGTTATAAATAGCAAAGGACAAAAGCATCTTAGGCCCTGCTTTAATTGAGCTAGTTTGCTCATAAGTTCAGTAGCATTTATCTTTACAGTCTTACTACTGTTATTAATGCGCTTCTTATCTAAGCTAAGCGGCAATAACCCTTGGTTTAGCCTGGCTATATACGCTGGATTTATTAAGAGCTTCATTTATCTTGAGACCACCTCAGGAAAGTACTAGTCCAAACCATAATGAGAGTTGTTGCAGGTGTAAGAGCGTCCATTCACGCATAGCGTGCTCCTAAGTAGATCTTCAGAAGAGAGAAAACAGCTCCCCTATGCCCCTGACATAGTCATTTACTATGTCCTGGTTCAAAGAGGGAGACTGTAGTTTAGATAAAGCTCAGCGACACCTAATCTCAGATAAGAGTCATCGCCGATTAACGTATTTAACGTGTAACGTAATCGCCGCTGCGCCCAATCTCCGATTAGCGCCACTAGGCAAGCTAAAGTAGGCTAACAAGCTAAAGTTAGCTAGCAAGCTCAGATTGGCTAGCAAACTAAAGTTTACTAGCAAGCTCAGATTTATGACCTGAGAATTAAGAGTGGTTGCCCTAGGTTGATATAGAGGGATGTACTGATATCAAGTACTAATATCACGTGCTGATATTTGGTGTTTTCCCCTTGTTGCGGAAAAATCATTTCTCTAGAGAAATTAGCTCAGCGTTTGTGGCTAAAAGCTCCAGAGAAAGATAGTACTGAGATTCCTCCCTCTTTGCTGATATACCCCAAACTTATGACTTCGCTTCTTTAGTCGCTTCATCCAAAATCAAGATGAGAGCTCTAACTTGAGGCGTTGGTTCAGGAGCGTGGCTTCAGGAGCGCTGCACCGTAATCAGCGATTAGCTAGCGATTAGCAAGCTATTAGCAATGCAGTGCAATGCAGTGCAATGCAGTACGATTAAGTGCAGACAGACTAGCGTGATCTGTAGAATTTAGACTCTTTTTAAGAGGAATATCCACATGGCAATCGATATCTTACGTGATCATACGATTAAGGCCATGCCCAAGAATGTGGCTCTTGCCCGTAGCTCACGAGTTACCACCACAGATGCTCAGGCCGCCACAACTACGGCTACGCCGCAAAACTATAAGCCTAGCACTGACGATGTAGTTTTAACTGAAAAAGCCAAGAACCTTGCTAAGGCTGCTGAATTAGCTAAAGATGCTGATGGCATTGACTATGCCAAAGTAGCAGAGCTCAAGCAGCAATATGAAAAAGGGGAACTTGACTTTGACTATGAGCGTATTGCCGCCAAAATGCTGGCTTCCGATAGCGACATTTCTTCTTTCTTATCCTAGAGTTTGCTCTAGGTGTAAGAAAACATTGCACAAGCTCATAGGCAGCAACTCTGCCCTTGCTCTTACGCGTAAGATTAAGCTAGCGCGTATCTCTTACCGTAACTATAGTTACTGTCGCATTAGTGCAGCTTGTGTCATGTTTACTCTGGGTGCCTTAAGCTTATCTTAGTCATGAGCAAATTTTCAGGTGGTATTAGTAGCCCTAGCGGTATGTTTATGCCCTTAACGCTGCCTTAAGCCCAACTTAGGCTCTAGGCAAACTAAGATGAGGCGATAAGCCAAACCAAGCTCAAACCAAGCTTAAGCTATAGGCTAAACCACGCTCAACTAAGTTGAACCAAGGTTTAAACCAAGCAAAGTTGCAGCAAAGCTAAATTCCTTGCTTATAAAGCACACAGAGTAATCAGCCGCACTCATCTTCCCCTCTTGCTCATTCTGGCCTTATTCAGGCTCTCTTCTCCTTGCCTTAACTTCAGTTAACCATCGTCGCGTCCGCGTTACGTAGCTCTGGCGCTCCCACTTTTAGTTAACATCTTCTTATCTCTGGTTATGCGCATCTTATGCCAGTCTTACCTTTGAGTCCCCTCTCGCTCTGAGAGCTTGATCTCACTTTGCTCCTTGCTTTTAATTTATAAAAAATAAGCCCACAGGTTGAATCACCCCTGGGCTTATAATATTTCCTCTGTCTAAAATTACCCTATAGCCGCCTTTAATCGCTGCAAGCAAGTGCGAGAGCCTAAACACGAGAGCTGTGGCTACATCATTAGCTCCAGCAGTAGTTACAGCTGTGGCTACAATATTTGCCGCGTAGTGAGTGCGGCTGCCTTACCCCCTAGGGTGCCACCGCGCCCCAACTTACAGGCGCTTTCTCCGGTGCCGATGCTGAACATGCCGCCGCATAAGCATGATCCCATCCCACGACACTATCAAACAAGCCCTCGGGATAAAGCGCACAAATACAAGCTCTCACCTTTACATAGTACTGATAGTCCGTAATCTGATGCGGCAAGTAATCGAAATAGCCCTCGTAGCCAAAGATATCCAGACTAATCCGCAGCACCAGCTCATACTCATTAAAAGGCAGGCGTGAGGCATAGCCGCGAGCAATAGCCTCAGCCACGCTGAGGCCCGGATGATCGGCATAGATTTGACAGACCCGTAATAAAGCCCGTGATGAAAAAGGCGCACTTAATTGATAAGCAGCTCCTATTTCACCTACCCTCTCCTCGCTTGCGGTCATAAAACTAGCGCTCGCCTGTCTTTGCTCCTTAAGCAGCTGCATCAAGCTGCTATAAGAGGGACCTTGGAGATTAAAACCAGCTTCATTAGCTGAGCGTAGGGCTTTTAAGCTAGCGAGAGGATTAGGGTAATGGCAATCTGCAGCCTGGCTGGCAAAAGTACTGCCGGCAAACGCATTGTTCGTAGCCGCATGGCTCGTAGCTACACTGCTCATAGCTGCATGGCTCGTAGCGGCATGGCGGGAAACCGCATTAGCATACGCTACGGTAGCATCACCTGCCCACACGTCAGATGCCGCTAAATCTACCTCTTGGCCATCATTTTCTACATAGAGCGTATAGTCTTCTTGCTGCTTTTGCTCCATAAATTGTTGCACTTCGCTTAAGAAGTCACGCTGACACTCGCGATTGCCTGCATCCAGACTGCGGAGCTTTTGGGTAAAGTGTAAGATCAGCTCCACAAAATCAGGGTTAAGGAGAGGATAGGCTTGCTTAATTATCGCCCGCTCTTGCGCTATAGAGGGATAGTCACACTCTACCACCCGCCATTGGTCTAGAAAGGCCTGGTTTAATTGCTTTACCCCCTGATAGTAACCACTAGTCCCCCCTAGCTCCTTACTATTAGCAGTAGCAATGACCCTAAAGCCAGCATGCGGCTTAATGACTATCCCCGAAGCGGCATTAATGGTAAGCGCGCGTCCATCTAGCACCTCATTTAATACCGCCAACACCCCAGATGGCATGAGGTCAATCTCATTAATAAGCAGAATCTCACCATAGTGCATGGCCCGGACTAAAGGCCCAAACTGAAAACTCAGACGGCCCTGCTCCATCTGAGGCTTACCGATAAGATCGGCTACCTCACTATGCGCAGACACGGTGACACTTTCGACTGCCCACTTTAGCCTAGCCGCCACCTCCAAAACTAAGGAGGTTTTACCACAGCCGGTAGGGCCACGCAGTAACAAGGCATCATGCTGCGGGGCATAGAGATAGTCTAAAACCTCACTACTTACCTCAGGGGCAAATATATAACGAGGATTAGCTAGCGGAATAAGATGCTGGAACGCTAGGGGATACTGCGGACTCGGCAAATTTTGACTACATAAAGAAGGAAGAGCATGGACTTTAGCTAAGTAAGCTACCGTACTATCCCAGCTCTCACGAGCTAAGTCATGCGCTAAGTTAGCTTCCCTAGCCAAGCCCTCCTGACAAGCAGAGTTACTCCTATCTTCTAAACCACCCTCACGAGATAAACTACTTTCTCGATCTAAGCTGTTCTCGCAATAATCTGTTCCGTCCTTGCTTACAGCGCCCTGAGTTAGGTTAGAGCAACGTCCCTGAGCCGTCCTAGCGCTGCTTTTGCCACACTCTTGGTTAATCGAGCCAGTGCTAGAACGCTTGGTGCCCCGGGAAAGCTTGCTCCCCCCAGCCGCTTCGTACTCACTGCTACAAGCATCGTTACAAGCATCGTTACAAGCATCCTGCTCCCCATCACTTTGGTCATTGCTGCCAGCAGTCTTGTCAGCATCTAGCAGACCTCCTGCCCGTTGCAGCGCTGCTAAGTCTACAGCTGCTGTCGCATAAGGCGGCATTACCAGCATAGGCGCCAGGGGAATAAGAGCGGCCGGCGCTGCTATTTCTTGGCCTGAGACTAGCCGGGAAGCTTCGTCTGTCTCCACAATCGCCCCCGCAACAGCTAAAGGAGGTGACATCGTCCCCGCAATAGCTAGGTCAGGTGACAGCACCCCACCAACAGCCAAGTCAAATGATAGCTGCTCCGCACCAGCCAAGTCAGGTGAGATCTGCTCCACACCAGCTAGCTCTGGTGACGCCTGCCCCCGCGAGGCGTTATTAGTCTGAGCTCTAACCACGCGAGCAGACTTCATAGCTATCGCTGCTACTTGCGTACAGGCAGCGCTAGCAGTTTTGCTCCTGGTAGCACGAGCTGTTTTGCTCCTAGCAACACGAGCAGTTTTGCTCCTAGCAACACGAGCTATTTTGTTACTGGCAGCACTATTACTATCTCCCCCGCCTTTTTTCCGCGGAGAGCGGCTACTACTACGCCTGGTAGAGGCAAGAGCTTCATTAGCCGGAGTACAGATAGACATGGAAGCAGCATAAGGAATAGACGCTGCTTCCTGACCAGAAGTAGTATTCCCCTTACCAGCTAGAGTAGCTCCACTACTAGCGGTAGTGTCCTCTAGATTAGTACAAGCGACATGCTGTACCAGCACTCCAGAATTTTTAGCCGGAACCGTACCTGCGGCATGGTTAAGCCTTGCAGCACTGTTGACTCTTGCGGCATTGTTAACCCTTGCAGCACTGTTGACTCTTGCGGCATTGTTAACCCTTGCAGCACTGCCTCCACTTGCCGCACTATCTGCAATAGCTACGCAGTCTGTGCCTGCTTCTTGAGTAAAATCATCTGCCGCCGCACTCCCCTTAAATAAAGGTTGCTCTGACGCGTCAGCATACTCTCCATCTGGTGGTCGCGCTAAACTTGAGGATAGAGCTAAATCCTGGAGCATGGCTGCGGGGACGGCAGTAGCGGCAGTAGTAAGAGCGATTGTAGCGGCCGTACTCGTGGTGGTAGCAGTGATAGAGCTACTAGTTGGAGCATGAGGGTACGAGGAAAACTTAAGTGAAGCAGACATAAAGCATCCCTAAACTAAAGATAGAGAGCGCAAGCTATAGAGCACGCGATGGAACAAGCGCACGCGACAGAGCCAGAGCTAGGAGCGATAGCCAAAAACCTTAAGGATAAAAAGGCGCGCCACGCCTCACGACCAAGCCCACAACAAAGCTAAGGAAAACACTGGTGGCCGCTCTAATGGTTCTAACAGGGGTGCGATTTGGCGTAGCTGCTGTTGCTGTTGTTTGGTTAAAGGAGGCGGGGGCGGAGTAAGCTTAGTTAAATCTATGCCCATAAAGACCTGGGGTAGTGAGTGCGCGGGTAAGCGTGAGTTAGGCGGAGCCTGGGGAGATTCATCCGGTTCTACCTTATCCGGATCAGGAGAGGCCGTCGCCGTACTGGTACTCTCGTGGTTGGCTCTAGCTAGCGGTCCGGGTATTCGAGCCGCACCACCAGTGGTATCTCCAGCATCGGCAGTATCTCTACCACCTGTGCTCTCTCTACCATCTATGATATTTCTACCGCCTGTGCTCTCTTTACCACCTGTGGTATCTCTACTATCTGAGGTATTTCTCCCACCTGATGCTACTCCTTTAACTTCTCGGCTCGGACTACTAGGAGTAAGGACACCAGCAGACTGTAAGCTACGTGGCGCACTAGCTAAAGAGCTAGTAGTCACAGTCCCAGCCCCATAATCTTGCCCCTGAGCCCTCGACCTATAGTCCTGCCCCTGAGCCCTATCTCCATGATCCTGCCACTGAGCCATCACTCCATAGTCTTGGCTCTCGACATTAGCTTTCTGTAGCGTTCTCCCCCCACCCATAGCTTTACTAGAGCTTGTCTCATGAGCTATGTGCCCTGCATTCACTAGAATAGGAGCTATAGCTGCGTCTTCTCCCGCCGCCGACGCTTGCGCTAAGACCCCCTGTGCTAAATTTCGGGGATAAGGGTAGCGCTCATCATCATCACGGATATGTTCTAAAGTAATGGCAATACCTTTTGCTCCCGTTGCGGTAGCTAATGCTGATGCCCCAGCTGCGGCCCCAGCGCCCGCCCCTGCGCCTCCTTTCTCCGGCCTTATCGCAACCCCGGTTAATCCGGAATCAGCATTGCCTAAGTCCGGCGCTGCTGCGCCAGCGTAAGCTGTGATAGCACCAGAAACTAAGCTGCGGCAACCATCGCCTGTTGCACTCTTTACTCCTATGACCTTAAAACTAGAACCATCTGGAATAATGGTAGCTATGTGAGTTAACTCTGTGGTCATAGTGGCTTGCTCTTGTAACAAGCGCTCCTGCCCACTAAGCTCAGGCACAAACAGTAAAGAGGGCCGGGTGTTATCTTCAGGAAGCAATGCCCAGCCTACCGGTTTGCGTCTGATTAAACGAGGCCGATCGGGAATAGCTTGCTGCGCTAAAGCACAAGCACTATGCCCCGGACCTGGCGTAGGAGCTAACTCCTCTAAATCACTAAAGAGGTTAGGCGGAGGAGCGGAGATTGGGTCATGATGTCCTAGGCTTAGCTCCTGACTCTGAATAGCGCCCGCGCTTGCTACCCCAGCGCTTGCTACCCCAGCGCTTGCTACCCCAGCGCTTACTACACCAAGGCTCTCCCTACCATTCTGGCTAAAGCTAGCGGCACTACATTGATGCTGCACTAGAGCTGTTACGCCGAGAGGTAGAGACTCACTCACCGGACAAGAGTTACTTACCTGACTAGAGCCACTTACAGTACTGGCAGCAGTTACAGCCCTAGCATTACTCTCAGCACTAGAGCTACTTACACTACTGGCATTATGAACAGTACTGGAGGTATTAACCGTAGCGCGAGGATGACGCGCTGCCTCCTCTAATGTCGCCTGGGGTATTGCTAGAGCTAGTGGGGAAGCAAGCTCTCGAGCTGGCTCGATCGCCTTTTTTAGAGCTGGCGCGATCGCCTCTTCTCGAGCTGGAGCGATAGCCTTTTCTATAACTGGCTCTCTAGTTGGAGTTATCATCCTCATCCCGCTTACTGTTACCTCACCAGCGAGATCTCGGTATGCACTAGCAGCTAGTGGCTTACCGGCATCGGACATAGGCTTACCAGTAGCGGAGATAGGCTCACTGACATCAGATAGGGTTCTGCCGAGCTGAGATAGCTTCCTCTCTCTAGAGGCGGATTTATTTCTGCTAAATTCATTAGCGCTAGACTCATTACGGCCAAATTCAGTTTGAGGGACCAAACAATCTTGCGCTAATGACTCTACTGGTTCTGGGAACAAGAATTCGGCATTGGCATCATAATCATTAAGAGAGCGCGCCATTTTGACGACGCGGGCTTCGGGAACTATCCCTTTTAGTAAAGGAATAGTAGCGACCCGGGTGCTCTGATAATGTGGCTCTCGGATAGGCTTATCCTGAATCTCGGCTCTGCCCTCGAGAGTTCCAGGCGCCATATTGCTAACAGGCATATTCCCGAGAGTGCGCGGGCCTCTGTCCGCTGGCGCGCTATAAGACAGATTGAAGGAGAGGCAATGAGTTCGTCCCTCTATAGCCTTCCTCCGTGGGGAAAGAGCTGCCGTATCAGTTCCCGTATCAGCTGCCATATCCGTCCCTGTATCAGCTGCTGGCTCAGTTGTCGTATCCGCCCCTGTATCAGCTCCTGAGTTAGTTCCGGTATCAGCTGCTATAGCATGAGCTTCACCCGCTCTAGCATCTGAGGCTAAGGCACAGCTCTTACAGCTATAACCGCTATCGCCCACTTGCCAGGACTTAGTAAAGTCATACGCCACGTTGGCCTCCGCAATATCCTTGTGTGACTGAGAGTCATAGTAGGAGCCCGAGACAGAGTCCGAGAAAGAGGAAGTGTTAGCTGAAGCAAGTGAGGCTATGTTGGCAATATTAGGGACTAAGGGTGGACTAGCTTTAGAGATAACACCTTTTGACACTGAGGACGATGACTCTGGATTTTTCTTAATTAAGACAGAACTAGGAGCCGTCCTATCTTGACTGCTCATACTATTTAAAGCAGGAGCTTCCGTGGGGTAATTAAGGGTAACAGGTGGTCCTAAAGCCTCCCCTTTAAGTGGCATCACTACTCTATGGCTAGAGGCAGTATGAGTACTTGCCGCATAAGGTACAGCTGGAGCGGCAGATAGTGGTGCAGCTAGTTCCGCGGGTATTGCTGGTACTACTGGTTCCGTTGGTACTGCGGGAGCAGCAGATAGTGGTACTACGGGGCCCACTGGTTCCTCTGGTAAGTTACCACCAGAACTAAGCCTAGCTTCTTGTCGTAATAAGGGGAGAGGAGCACCGCTTCCTCCCCACGTCTGAGGCACCAGAAAAACTGCTTTCTCCTGTGATGCCGCAAAGACCGCTGTAGTATGGGCTGCATCTAATACGGTGGAATGATGAGCTGCTCCTAAAACGACCTGATACGGAGAGTTATCTACTACTACGGCAGGATGAGACGCCGCTACAGTAGAGCTAGGTTGGTTTGACCCCAAGGCAGAGCTCGGCTGAGGTGACGCTACAGCGGAGCTAGGCTGGCTTGCCTCCAAATCTGACCTAGGTTGTAGTGGCACTACCGCGGACATAGGTTGGGATGACTTTACGGCCATACCTAGCTTTCCCGCAACTAAGGGAGACTGTTTTATCCCTTGAGAGCGGTTTATCACTTGAGAGGGGTGTATCCCTTGAGATTGGTTCTTAATTTCTCCTCTCCCTGGATACTGACTTACCTCTCCCCCTCGGGATAAACTCGCTCCTCCAGCTATGAACGGTATTGATCCGTGCTCATAACTATGTTCCCGGTGCCCTTGCTTAGCGTGCTCATAAGCTAATTGCTCTTGCCGCTGCTGAATTGCCTCAGCCATAGGCACATAATGATGATGACTTTGCTCCTGCCAGCGGGCTTGGACACTTAAAGGAATAGACTTAGCCGCGCGCTCAGCACAGGAAGTAATACCCCCTGGTGGTGCTACTTTAGGGGTGGAGGGTGCCACTTTAGCTATATTCACTGGCTCAAAGCGCTGTAAACGCGAGCGAGAGGAGCGCGGCAACCAGGCGGCTAATGCCCGCACCTCTTTATCTCTACCTATAGAGATAGGTCTAACGCTAGCTTCTACCTGAGGTGCTGCCCTCTCCATACCTATAGGGCTAGTCTGAGCCTCGCGCCTAGGCATAATAGGTGGTGCCGAGGGTACAGCATTAGTACTAGCTATAGCACTAAGCTCTCCTGCCTTTGCCGGAGCTTGACGCGGTGCCGGCGCCGCCGCATTAGCTCTAGCCGTGACCATAAGAACTCTCTTAGCGTCAGTATCTGTCCTGACGAGAGACGACTCTGCCCTATTATCCTGCCTCATTTCCTCACTAATAGCACTAATAACAGCGGCGGTAGGCGCCATGGCGGCAAGCGGCGCTAACAACTTTAGGTCAGGCTGATTAGAGGTAAGATTGGCGGGATAAGCAGCTAGCAGATTGGAATGCTGATGGGCGAGATGATTAGCGGGATAATCAGCTGGCAGATTGGCGGACAAATTGGCGGGCTGATTAGCGGGCATATTTTCAGGACTATGAGATGGCAACGTATGCGCACTCACCACAGTAAAAGAGAGAGGCTCACTGGCACCACTAAACCATAAAGGCTCCGGAGTAGCGTCTGTCCTATGTACCCCATGCGCGGCTGCAGGAACTAATATGTCCTTGTCCCCACTAGCTGCTATCGAGCTAGCAACTTGGCGCGCATTATCCGCGGCGGCAAGCACCGCATTAGGCACATGATCCGCGGAGGCAAGCATCGCATTAGGCACATGATCCGGAGAAGAGATAGCTGGCATAATGGCACCATCTCCGCTGATAATCACATCCAGAGACTCTTTATCTCCGCTTACGCTCTCCCGCGAAATTTCCCTCATCAGCTCTGGTGCTAATGCGTTATTTCCCCTAGCCTGAGCTGAAGCAGTCATAGTGGAACCAGACTTAGCGGGCGTAGCCACAACAGCTGTCTGAGCGGGCGCCGCCATAGCAGATGCCATAGCAGGTGCCGCCCCTGCCGGCGCAGCATCCGAGCTGGTTGATGATAGTTCCCCCGCCGTATCGGCATGAGCAACAGTAGGCTCATCGGCTGAGGCCAAAGATAGTGGTGTCGTTAAGACATCGTATTTGAGAGTCATATTTCCTCCCGGAGCTGGTTAAGTTGAGCCTTTATCGCTAGTGCTGTTCTTACGCACTAAAATGGCGTAGCCACGCTAGGAGCAAGAGCAGCTCTAGGAGCAAAAGCAGCGCTAGGAGCACTAGCAATGCTTACTGACAGCTACAACGCACTTAACAGTGAAACAATTAGTGCCACGCTTAGTTCAGCACTTAGTGCAGTGCTTAGTGCAGTGCCTAGCTCGGCTCTTAGCGCTATGGTTGGTGCTGAGCGCTGTGGGTGTTACTTAGCTCCGTGATTGGTACTGAGCGCCATGGTTGGTGCAGCGTTTAGCACCGGATAAAGCTACATGACTTGTAGCTTCTCAACTTGCCAAACTTATAGCTAAGCTCGCGTACCGGTAGCTAAGCTGGTAAGCCTTATTAATAAGCCCATAAGGCTTATCACCAAGATTGCGTGCTTTAATGCAAAACAGTGAGGTTACTCTGAGCGCTCACCTCAACCCGCCGTGACTTACCACCTGTTACGCACTTCTACCGTCTAACTAGTCATGCTCTTGCAGATAATCTGCTTAATTAGCGCAACTGCCCGATCCGTATCGTCTATGTTCGGATCTAAGCTACACCGCATTTGCTCCGCAGCCGCCTGAGTTTTAACCGACTTTCTCCTAGAGGCAGACTTAGGAGCAGATTTAGTAGCGGCAGATTGACGTTTGGCCCGGGTTTTCTTAGGTGGCTCTAGGCACTGGGCCTCCAAGATCACTGGTTCTTCGGTCGCTATGTCCCCTGCTGTCGCTATGTCCCCTGCCGCCGAGACCACAGCTGGAGTAGTACTCACCTCCGGGGTGCTGGTAACAGAAACCGCGCTCACCTCCGTCTGGGCCACCGCGGGAACACAGGCTGCGGAACCTAACAAAGCTGGTGCGATATTTTCCTCTGGGGCAGACTGAGACGGATGACTTTCCCCTGGATAAGTAACAGTAGGAGCACTCACTACTAGTGCTGGCTCCACTGCCGAACATTCCCCAGGCGCAGACGTAGCGGGTGCTAACCCTACTGACGATAAAGCCTTAATGGGGCCAGGCTCTCGTGTCGGTACGACACGAGGCGTTGGCGACAGAGCATTAGGCGTAGTAGGCGCTGCACTAGGAATGCTCTCTGCGGTGGTGCTCGTCAGGCTAGCACTCGTTGAGGTAGCACTCGTTGAGGTAGCACTAGTCGAGGTAGCGTTCGTCAGGCGAGCCGCAGCGGCAGTGGCAGCGGCACTTTTAGCTCTAGCCCTTTGTGCTTGCTCATGGTAGGCCGCCGAGGGGACGGTAAAGGTAAAGATGAAATGGGTGATATGCGAGCTTGGAGGAGGGGCTACCGCCTGACGCATCTCTACTGCAGCTGGCGCGTTAGCCACAGCATTAGTAGCAGGAGTAGCGGTCATCGTAGTAGCTGTCGTAGTAGTAGCTGTAGTCGTATTAGTAGTAGCTGTCATAGTATTAGTAGTAGCGATCGTACTAGCAGCAGGAGCAGGAGCCACGCTCCTTACTTCTGCCACCGCTATACTCATGGCGGGGTTTGCTTCCGGGCGAACAGCGGTAGCGGTAGTGATTGCGGCAGTGCCTGCAGTAGTGCTTGCAGTAGCAGCAGATACAGCAGTTTTCCGAGCATTTAAGCTCCAATCTATCTTAGAGGAGAGCGCAATGCCGGCTTGATCTTCACGACCCTGAGGAGGTAATGGAGATGAAGTACTTGGTAGTGCGGCATCCAGGTGCGGCTCTACCATTTCTACAGGGGTTGACGGGTTATGAGTTGGGGTATGAGGAGTAGCGCCCGACTCTACCGAGTCAGAAAAATATTGTGGAGATAAGATATCTTCCATCGCAATAAACCTCGAGAAAAGTTACAGGTAAATCAAACAAACCAGGACAATGAGGCCAATCAATATAAACAAGCCCACTAGGCCTAAAAGAACAAACAGGACGATGAGAGCAAACAGGACGGTGAAAACAACCAGGACGGTGAAAGCAACCAGGACGATGAGAGCAACCAGTAGAAACAAAACCAGCATGCTGCCCCTACTCACTCCCTAAACCAAACTCAACCTCAGCTTGGCCACTAAACGTGCCCATTAAGTGTTCCCACTAAACGTAACCACTCAGCTTGGCCACTAAACGTGCCCATTAAGTGTTCCCACTAAACGTAACCACTC